>Ga0116231_10004786_pt1 | contig 27169 bp, 19 predicted proteins | sample S1TSphgellanicum_2_FD_89695 | JGI IMG/M metagenome (GOLD analysis project Ga0116231, IMG submission 89695) | Host-associated microbial communities from peat moss isolated from Minnesota, USA - S1T2_Fd - Sphagnum magellanicum MG | ecosystem: Host-associated > Plants > Peat moss > Unclassified... | reverse complement strand
GTGTTGCCCGTGGCTCGTCCTAGCACCAAGGGTGCTCCAACTTTGCACTAACCACTTTGTGTGGGTTGTGTGCAGGCCCGTGTGAGTGAGTGAAGCTTGTCAACTCTTCCTAGTCCCATCCCGGAACTCCAACACGCCCCTCTACCCCTCAAAGTGTTGTGAGCTAGGGAGCGTGCTCCGACTCCTCCTTCCGCTGTTTTCTACTTGGGCTCACATTTGAGTCCTTTAAGGAGTTGGGAATGCGTCAGGTAACATCTGAACTCCATGGAATTAGAAAATGCAGTTGCATTTGCCCATATGTATGTTTAAGGAATGCAAACCAATTTTCTTAAAATCTTATATTTTCTATATACACATGCATGACCATGATGTGGCAGATATTAGTTTGCCCCAAAAAATATGAAAATGAATGGCATCGCAAGAAATGTTTGTATGGACAATGTAGTGATTATGGCATTAAAAAATTTCCATTATGTCCAGTAGAATGCAATGGTTCTAATCTGACTGTGGTTGAGTGGAAAAAAATTGTTATGGAGACTACAATGTCAAAGGTTGAGCATCCTTTGAAGAAGTTAACGTTTGTCTATAAGAAGACCAATAATGAAGAATCCATTGAATATTTCAAACCCAAGCTAAATTTTTTTGTCAAACATGATTTTGTATCAGGGTGGCAAAATAAGCAATTCAAAGTTCCTATTGTCTCCTTTCCCAAAAACATAGTTGTTTTTATTGTGGACTTTGTTGAAAACTATTCATTTGAGGTGCAAAATGAAGTGCAGTTTATGCACTGGCATCTAGTTATTAGATCAACATATTGGTACACATTATTTATTGCCATAATTTTCATCCCAATCCATTTGACAAAGATTCTTTGATTCTTACACAATACCATTTTTACATTTTAGATGATTGGAAACATGACTCTAAATTTGTTCTACATTGTTTCAAATTACATTGGAGCCACATGGTCTAGAATGATTACACCCCAACATCCCATTGGGTTTGGTCCAATGGGTGTGCCTCCCAATTCAAAAGCACAAAACCTTGTTTTTTTGTGAGTAGATACCCAAACATGACTAATGGTTATAAGATAGCGTGGAATTTCTTTGGTAGTGGGCATGGAAAGGGTCCGCATGATGGTGCTGGTGTTGTCATCAAAAGACTCATTTGAAAGGAACAATTTGATGCTAATGGTGCGACACTACAAAATGCAAAGGAAGTTGTTCAATTTTTGCATGAGCATTTGTCAAAGAGACTAGAGACATCATACTCAAGTGCAAGAAGGTCTTTATAGAAGGTATTCTAGTTGGTGAAAGAAGAAGAAGTACCCATGAATTCCCTCACATTTAGTTGTGATAACATTAAAGGTATAATGAAGTTGCATTCCATATTGGCTACAAACAAAAATAACTTGACTACTTTGATGGTGAAAGATTTATCATGTTTTTATAGTTTCTCCTTTGATGGAAAGTGGGTTGATTGCCAAAATCTACAATGGATAGGTCATGGGTACCAAGGATCTTACAACTTGTGGACACAAGGTCAATCCATAATGCAATGTATGACGATTGGGATGGAAAGTGGGATTATAGTGTAGATGGGAATGCATTAACAACTACCTTGGAGATTGGTGATAACTTTGCAATGAATGCTGAAATTGGAAACTTAGAAGGTGTTGATTTTTGGGTTGTTTGTTGTACAAAATCCATGCATATTATAAGAAAGGAAGGGGCACGTCTTTTGCTATAGGTGATGATGTTGTTGGAGGGTTGCACTATCAAAGGTGGGGTAGTAGTGATAGAAGTTTTGTTTTGCTTGAAGATTCTCATGTGGTATACATGTTATGTAATGTGGTTTGTGTTGCAAAGTTTCTAATGCCACATAAAGACCACATAGTTAGTGGCAATGATGGTATTTATGAGATGAGTGAAGACACATTAAGTGGTATCAATTTTTTCATCGCCACACTGAAGATGAATGAAATGGAGATGCAAATCTACTTGTAATTGGTAATTGTTTGGGCCACTTGTTATTTTTTGTTTGACTTAACCTTTCATATGTACATTGTTGATATGTTAGAAAGTTGAATGCTATGAAGCTTGAAAATCTTATGGTGATTTGCAGGGAACCCATGATTACAAGTTCATTTGATTCCAAATTGGTTTTGAAAAGGAAAAAGGATAAACTTGATCAGGACATTATTCATAGGTTGTGTCTAAATTGCATGTGACATTAAATTCAAGGATGATTTAACATGCTTAAAGAAGATCATGTATGTCCATCAAGTTCTTTTGCTTTTTCTAGGGACCTTTATATCTTTCACATTAGAAGTTCATTATGGATTGTTGTAGGTAACGAATACAAGTGTATACGAATGGGATTGCAAGAAACATTGAGGGGTGTTCATCATTATTGGAGTTCATGTGTAAGTTGTATTGATATTTAATACAAAATGTTCTTATGGATGTGAGGTGACTTTTTGTTCCTCTACCCCTGGTTCTATGAGGTGACTATACTTGAAAGTACATATGCTATCGGTGAAGGAAAAAATGCAAAATTATCTCTAGATGTTAAGTTGCATTTGTAGTTGAAACTAAATAGCTTACCTCCTATGCATCATTTATGATTTAAAACTAATAGATATAATTTCTAAGCTCAAACACTCCAAATCCTAGAATTTTATGTTAAATTGTCATTCATTCAAATCAATTTTTTAAGGATTCAACACCATGTTCAACTTGGCAATAAACCACCAGTCACTTAAAATATTATTCTTATCACATACGCTATTCAAATTTGGCTTGCATTAGCTCATTAGAAAACTAATTACAAGGTGCATATGCCTACCAAATTCCAAGCTATGCACCTAAACCAATAAAAAATTATGTTACCAAACCCAAGGGGGTTTTACGAAGGTAGAAAATTCAACTTGGTTGTAAACCATTAGTCACTTAAAATATTACTCCTATCACATATGTTGTCCAAATCTGGCTTGCCTTAACTCATTAAAAAGTTAGATACAAGGTGCATTTACCTACCAAATTGCAAGTTTTACACCTAAACTGGTAAGAAGTTGTGCTACCAAACCCGAGAAGGTTTTACAAAGTTAAAAAGTGCAACATAACACAAAATTCACATTGCAAATAAACTCCTAGGATAACAATTTGTCAATCCTTGACACTGAACAATCATAATGTTTAACATTTTGCTTCCTCTTCTAAAATGTATTTTGCCTCTTCCTTACACTAATTTCTCCCTCCTCATCAACAATTGGTATATTGCTTTCACTATAAGATATTAAAACTTGTCTCAAGGAGTACCCATCCACAATGGTTTACACCAATGACCACTTCCAAATTGTCATAATTGTTGAAATATTATTCAGGCAATACAAAATACTCACTTCGACATGATCCACGCCAAGTTGATTATTAAAAACTACTTCCCTTGGGTCATAAGTTATTACATTGCCACTTGCAACAAACAACCCAACATCATCCACAAGCTCACATTCCACACCTCGCCAAGCAAACCTACCTTTTGATGGGATGTAAGAATTTTTTCTTCCATTTTCATTATCACCTCATTCCTACTCTTTTTCACCATTTCCTTCCTCATTTTTGCCTTCATTCATAAAATCAAAAGAAACCCTTCTCAAAGTGCCATCATTGGTGGCATCATCAGAAATATTACACCTATATCCATCAAATTCGTCTTCAAGAGTACCATCCATCATATTGTTAATTTCTTCATTAATGTCAAATCCCTCAAAATGTAAGGATGAAAAAAAAGCCTAATTTTTATAAGACACTTTTTTTTTCCATAAATTGTTAAAACCCTCTTGTTGAATGCCTTCCTCTGGTAGAAACACAAGTTCTTTTTCCAGCATGGAAACATCTTTAACAAACCAAAAGCAATAATTTTCCCATTAGAGTTGGGCAAAAAAATCTTCACTATTCAAACACCTCAACCATGGATACGATGGTTACAACTATACAATCCTCCACTCCATAACACCATAGATCAAGACCAATGGGGTCAAAACACATTCAAAGGAGCCAAAAAGGGCGTTGAATATCAAATAAATCTGATAATTTATGTGAAAATGTCCATGTTTGGTAATTGGAAAGTCATTATAATTATGGGAAATTGTGCTAAAATACAAATATGAATGTTGAGAAATTCAAATTGATAAGCCATTCGCTAAAATTTCAAAGTTTAATTAGTGCCAACAACTTTTGAAATTGAACCGCCGCCTCATTGTATAAGCATTATTTTACAAAAAACTACCTAAATGGTATAAAAATAAAAAAATTCAGGGTTCAAAATTTTTGGAATAATAAAGTACTAAACACGTTTAAAAATAATTAATTCTTTTCAAAATATATGTTTTCATTTTAAAACCAATTTATTGTATGTGTAAACTTTAAGAGTCTTTTGTAACATGAAAATGTGAATTTCTTTGCATATTGCACTAAATAAAGTTGTAATTTCCAATATAGAAATGTGAATGATAAAATATTTGACATGGTTTCATATGATTTGGTCATTTTTCAAACTTACTACCAAAAAATGCATAAATTTTTTAAATAAAATAAAATATTATTTCCAAACAACTTTAAAAGCATTTGGAAGAAGGCACATTGTAAGCAAGGTGTCATTGCAAAAAATCCCATGTGAAAATTCAATCCAAGGTGGATGCAAGAATTAATTATCTAGAGCTAAGTTTATTTTGCAACATTACAAGTGAATATTGAACATTTTACATCTAACATATTTATGGATTTTTCATCCATTATTAAAACCCTAAAACTTCATCCTAATCGTCCATCCAAATTTAATGGTTTGGAGGCATGTTGACCTTTGAAACATGCCCCAAAGTTTTCGACACTCTCATTGTGTCGTGCATCTTTGAGTTGCTAACATTGAAAGTGACGAGAATTGTGTTGCAAGTTATTGAATTGGTGTTTATGCATTTGCTTGCCAAAGTGAACATGTGTGTGTTTAGTAGAGTGTGAACCTGCATCAACTTGAACATGTGGATTCCATTGTTAGAAGAATGAACATGTGTAGTACATTTTTGTAATTCGCAAATTGAACCAACTTTTGCAACCACATATATGCACAATATACAACACATACAACATTGTTATTATGCATTGAGGGGTACAAATTATGAGTTTTTTCACATTTTAATTTGACGCAAGTCTAGATCTTATGTGTAGCAAACATTTTGAAGGAGCTTGAGTGACCTGATGCTTTTGTTGTATTTGTTATAGGAGTCCTGACATTGTTAAGGTTTGTATAGTGTGTGGTGTCAAGTTCAAATTTTGGTTCTTCCAACATGTCGACAGTCAAAAATTGAGCAAGCATTGTGTGTTTGGTTTAAGGGTTCAAACTTTACTCATTGGACTCAAACCCTTTGGTTTTTCATTATGAAATTTTCATGACATTTGTTATTGTTCAAGTTGGGAAAGTTTGCCACTCGCACATGTACAAGTTGGTGTTTTGGTTCCAATAAGTTTAACACCATTGTTCATCATGGGATCAAGATGTGGTACAAATAGACGAAGCAATCTACATGTTTTTATTTTGGGGATTTGTGAATTTGTTCATCATCAAATTAGAGACTTGGCACAAAGAAATGGAATGATCTACATGATTTTGTATAGGTGTTCAAAGTTTGTAATGCATGTTTCCATCTTACAGGTTAGAATTTGCTACACCCAATGCATTAGTCCTTTCACTTATTGAAACTTGTTCTAACCAAAAGTAATTTGCCATAACTTGATGAAGGTGTGATGCATGGATTTGTTGTAGGTTTGGTTGAGATTGAAAATCCTTACAGACAAATGAAAGTTGGTGGCGATTAACTAGTTTCAAAGGTCTTTGGAGATCAACGGTTAAAAAATTGTGCATTGCTTTCAACTAACCACAAAGATATCAAAGACAAAGGAACAGAAATGTGGTATCCTAATGTTTAACATTTGTGGAATACACTCTTCCAGTTTGTAAGATGCACCAACAATCAAGTGCATTTGAAATGTTACTTAATTTAGGTCCATCTTTGAAGTTAAATGTGCATTTGCATTAAGAATAGGACATTAGACTCTCAATTTTCAAATTTGTTGTTGAATATGCAATGGTGGCATTTTGAAGATTACAATTGTTGGTTTTCCTCACTTTCTACAAAATTTCCAACTTGTCATAATCAACCACTCACAACTAATTACAGTGTTATGTTGACCTCTAGCACTCCAATGCCACAAAATATGGTGTGACAATGGACAATGGAAGTTTGGAGGGAAGGCACATTTTGGTAGGACTACAAACTAGAAAGCCCATCATTGTTGTTACATTCCTAACCAACAAATGCATTCATAGCTTGAACAAGAGGTTAAGAGGTGAAGAATCATACACACCTTATTGGAAAAACTTCTGAAACAAGCTACCACATGGTTGAATTTGAAGAAAACAAGGTGCTTTGCTTTTAGGAATCACTGCCCAAGGTTCTAAAGCAACAAATGTGTATTTTTTGCATACCAAAATCAACATTCTTTCTTGTTTCATCTTTGTCTCTTCCTTTTTGACAAATATTTTATCTACCTATTGCATTGGATTAAATCAAAAAATTAGATCAATATGTTTTTAATTCCTCTAAGTTAGGTCCATTTCTAAGGTAGAATGTTGAGTTCTATGTTAGCTAAATGCAAAAAAAATCTATGCAAGATGTTTTTTCATTTCTGCAACAACTTTGAATATCGAGGTGTAGCATGGTGATTCCAATTCTCCGTCAAGGATGAACTTGTTGCTCATTACAAACACTCCCATTCAACCATTCTTGAAGCCCAAGCTCAAGCTCAGTAGAGGAAAACAATATCAAGTATGCTGATCTTCTTATTGACGACTTTGTTGATGAAAGTCAAGAACACCAAATGCAATAAAGTTGGAATAATGTAAATTTACCCTTGGTTTCCACTTTGGGAAATGGCTGATGTTCTTTGGAATGTTGTAGCCTATGTTGTAAATGATTTCATTTGGAAAATCACATCAGTCTCAATCATTGTGAAGAATCTTAGAAGTTGATTTGTCAACAAACCCAAAATTTGTTATTAGCCATTACTGATACCTTATTAGTATTGAATGTCATTGAACTAACATATTGCAAATTAAATTGTCAACTCTACAAAAGTTCAAGGGCATCCTATAATTTGTGTACAACCATTGTTTATGATGGAAATGTTAAAACATAATTTGTGGCAATTTGGATCTGTGGCCTAAATGGGGTTATTTGTTCCTAATTGTTATGATTAATGATGTAACTTAATCATGAACTAAAATTTTCAAATCATTGATCAACTTGCTATTGATATGTGTTCAAATAATTTACATTAACCATGAGTGAATTGAAGGTGGTTTGTTTTGAACCAACATGCAAAATTGCAATCCTAGAGTTTTGATATTGCTCCAATTCTATCTATAATTGCTTGGGGTTAACTAGTTTAGTTGTGTATTTCATGCTCAATGGTTTCAATTCCAATGTGTGTTTTGTGTTTTTCTTGACCTCAAGTTAGGTGTTTGATCTTGTAGGTGGTGGTTTGGTTTTTGATGGGAATATAATAAGTCATCAGTAACAAACTTGTGTTTTCCACCTCAAAATCAACTCCAATGGCCAAAAAACCTTACGAGGATGCTAAGTTCCTTGCCTTCCACACTGTCATGTGCCAAGTTCTCACAAGTTTTCATGAATAGATGTTCTTTAATTCAAATTTTGAATGTTTGTGATTATTTGCAATTATTTGCAAGTTATAGTCTTGAAAGATCTTATCAAGTGAGGTCCTTATTTCAATTGATCAAACTCCTTGATATAACACACTATTTTATTTTGTACATTATGAACCATTGCTTTACTAGCATTTTATTTAATGCTTAGCACTCAAGGTATTTATCCTAGTAATTAGAGATTTTTTCAATCATTTAGAGTCCTATTCTCACCACTCGAGTTTTTGACCATGCACATAGAATGTTAAATGCACCATTTGGACTCCTTTTCATTCATACATAGTCTTGTAGTGATGTTGACATAATGGTGAATTCACCACTCATAATCCTATTTAATCACCTAGCATCAAGTCTTCACCACTTGAGTCCTTTCCTTTCCACATAAAGGGTTGAATGTCATGGAATTGCATATTTATAACTACAGTTATTTCATAACTAAAAATCCTTTGTAGTTGTTGACTCATGTCATCTTGCATAAATATGGACAAGAATGTTTGTCATCATTGTTAGGATCTCCAGTAGCTCCTTCCTTACAATAATCTTGTGAACTATTTATACATTACAAATCCTATCTATTCACCTAATACATTTGAATGCAAATATACCTAGTAGTTTGAAATCAAGTGTAACAAATCAATAGTATGTCCATGAGTTGGGATGGGACAATATTCAAGAACATTGCCTAATGACCTAATTTTGACCTTGGTAGTGTCGAGAATATTGAAAGCTTCCCCTTAGGAGGAGCAAACTAAATTATTTCAAAGCTTGCAACTTTGTAACAAAGCTTGGAGGCTAATAGATAGTAGGTTTGCTTGGCTACATACAAAATTTTGTTTACTTGTTATGCATTTTGAACGACAAGTTGTTTTGGAGGTGTAAACAACATTGGAAGCTACTACATGTATTAAGGCAACAACTACCACTTGTCATCTAATGACTCTGATGAAGAAGCAAAAGACTATTAGGACACTTCTACAACCTAAATGTTCATTGAGGCTCAAGTTGGTGATTGCAGTTCACTTGTTGGACAAGAAGTCACTAGCATAAGGTTTGGCAAAGTCACATATTCATTTGGCTTTCACCTAGTCTTGAATTGCATTTGACATTTACCTTGATTATATATATTGTTTAATGTAGTCATTTAAAATAAATTATAAGTTATTATATCTTATGCGCACTTATGTGCGTTTAACCTAGATAATTTACCTAGTATTATGTGGATAAAGTGAACATGGCATACATGTGTTTATAGTTTCCAGATTCATGCTTCCTCCACTACTATTTTTTCAAATCAGATCCATTGTTATTTCCATTCATATGTGTCATGGACATTCATTCTATAGTTGCTTGGGTTCAACTAATTCAACTTTTTTTTTTTCATTTTTGCCTTTAATTGGAAGGGGTGTTTTTGATGATTTTAGGTTGGGGTGTTCTTGCTTGCAAGTGCTTTTAATGGGACTGCAACATGTTATCAATGTTCAAGTGAGTTATCCACCTTATAGACAACTCCAATAGTTAGTAATACTTGCAACAACATTGAGTCCATTGCTTTCCACATTGCCATGCAACAACTTTTGACAAATTTTGAACCTATTTCAAATTTGGTATGTCTAATTTATGTAACTATGATTATATGTAGTTATATAATCTTCAAAGCTCCTATCAATTGAGGTTCTTGTTTCCATTGATCAAACTCCTTGGCATAACCATTTATCATGACTTGAGCGTTATGAAGTCTTATTCTACTAGTAATCAATTTAATGCTTAGCACTCAAGGTCTTTGTACTAGGCTAGTAGTCGGTCTAATGATTAGCACTCAAGGTTTTTGTCCTCACCACTTGAATTCTTAACTATGCACATAGAGTTATAAATGCACCACTTAGATTCATTTACAATCACATAGTCCTTGAGCAATGTTGACATAGTGGTGAATTCATCACTTAGAATCCTATCCAATCAATTAACATCGATTCTTCACCACTTGAGTTCTTTCGTTTCCATATAAAGGGCTGAATGTTAGCACTTAAAGTCCTTCATTTTCCATAGAGTAATTGGCTCACCACTTTAAGTCACTTTTCAATTACCATGAGTCAAATCTTCACTACTTGAGTCATTGACTTTGCACTCATTGACTAGTTTTAAGCACTTATAATCCTTTTGAATCAAATAGAATTAGCTCCTCACTTGCACACATACTGATGAAGTCATCACTTTAGAATGTTATCCTTGGTTTAGCACTTAAAAGTATCTATACTTAGCTAAAGTCTTTAGTTCAACACCTACACTCATTTTTTGAGCACCCAAAGTCCTTTAGACAACTACTTGTGACTCCTTTTCAATTGTGTGGTTTGATGAAATTGGACCTTTCAACTAGTTTTCTAGCACTTAACTGTGTGCTTTTTAAAGTCATTTGTTGTCTTATGTTGAACACTTGAAATGGAGTCTTGGTTGAACATTAAAGCTCAATAATTCCTAAATGCTTTAAATACCAATTAATTACTTACAAATTTTTTGTCCATGGTGTGTAGATGAAGGTGAAATGGCAAGCCAAAGGATTAGTCAGGTAAGGTTGGGCAAAAGGGTCACATTGAAGGTAGAACCTTATATCCGGTTTGCTGCAGAGGAACCTTTGGAAGCACAATCAAATGTTCAAGATGAGGAAGAACATACAAAGGAAAGAAATAGAAATTACAAGTGAGAGTTTTGAGCACGATTGGCTACTATTGATGGAAATGTCAAAAGTGTGTTGCTTCCAAGGTATGGATCAACACAATCAATAAATAGTGTTGAATGTCACCTCATACATAATAACAAGGGGGAGACACTGTTGATTTCAATGAAAGCCTAAAGTTGTGCTTGGCAACTAGTGGATTCATTATAGGGTTATGATGTGGGATTTCAATAGAAGGTGGTTGAAAAGATGTTTGTCCATGATGTGATGAGACCATTGATGCCAAAATGCTTGTCCAACCTACAATATTCAATAAATAATTAGCGAATTTTTGAAAGTATTAAGGATGGTGTTTTAGCACACGTGGCAAGGGGAGGTACAACTAAACATGCTACAACCAAAAAACTTTTAAGCACTTTAGCAACATCTACATGGACAAGTGGCAAAAAGGTTGCCCAACACCTTGGGCTATTTAGAAGGTGTGTTCTAAATTGCAAACAATGGCGTCTTCTTATAGATAATGGTGATTTGGATTTTTGGTTCGGGACAACCAAAAGACAATGATTAGATGCACTATCACCAGAGGTAGGAACTTTTGTGCTAGAATGGTGGATCATGGAAACTACCATATCTCCTAATTGAAAGAAGGTTTGCAAAAAAGGATTGGGGGTTAAACGAACTGTGGAACATCCCACCCATTTCTTGCAAGTCTTTCCAGTAAATAACTCATTAATTTTTTGAACGTGTTTTAAATGATGCATTATTATGCAATTCTTCTTGTTAATGAATGTTTAGTACTTATTTTTAATTAATGAATAACAACCCATGAGTGTAGTCAGTAATTTTTCAATTATTTTTAAGTGTTCACATGCAATTCAATCTTGAAATCCACTGCATTGCAGCTAGAGTTCTTCACTACATTCAAGGAGAAACATCCCAATATGTTGATCCAACCCATGGCTTTTTCTAATTTGAAACCATGGTTTGTGCGACACATGAAAGAATGGAGCACATGGGTGAAATTAAGAAAAAAGGAGCCAAGCAATGTGTGGATAGTCCTTAAAAACTATTTTTTGAAAATTTGAAAAATCACCATGAGAACATTATATGTTGAAAAAAATATTTTATTTTTGAAATAGGTTTTCATACTTTCAAAGTTTCAATTATAAAATTGTCATGAAAATTCACCATGTTTCGAGAGTCCTTTTATATGTTTAAAACACTCAAGAAAAGCATGTGGACATGCGGTTTTTTGTATCAAAAGTCCTTTTCCCTTATTAGATGTTCACCAATTTTTTTCAATTTTTTTGTGAACTTTAATATTCTACAAAAAGGGATCCGAGTGTTCAAAACATGCAGAAAATAAAAATACATATACCTTTTTAGATTTTAATATTCAAATGTCCTTTTACACTATCATAATTTTGAATTTGTAATCATGGTTCAAAATAAAATTATAGATTTGACTATGATGTAAGGCTTGATGCAAAAAAAATTGAGTCCTTAATATGTTATATGTCATATTTGGCCTCAAATTTGATATTCAATTTTAAAAATTGTGTGAAAAATGCTATATAACCAAAAGAAAACTGCCATGTGAAAAATGTAGTCCTTGGAAAGGAGTTTAACCTTGGTGTAATTGGCTTCTTTTTTCATGCTTTCACCCACATGTTGTTGCCATTACCACATAAAACTTGTGGAATTACACATTGGCCTAAACAATATGCACTCCAAAGGTGGGGGTATTCATGGCCATTGTTATTGTAGGTGCATAGACATTTGTAGCCCACTTGCTGCTCAAAATGTGGGGCAATGTTTTGCCCATCAAACCTCATTTTCATGGCTATGTAACTTGTGGAATTTTATTTTATGTGAGAAACCAAATGGAGAGGATTGGCACAAAAGAGTTTGCTTAATGGTGATTGCATCTTATGTGGAGTAAAGACTTTGAAGGTGTGCCCTATTGAGGAAACATAAAGTATCAAGATTGTCCAATGGTGATGATATGCAAAAGTGGTGGCTAGACAAAATGATAGTGGAAAAAATCAAAAAGTTACACAATTACATGGATACACCAACCCTGGAGTTATTGGAAAACCTTCGTTTTAGACTGAAGGATTTTGTGACCCATAATTTTGTTGCCAAGTGGTAGGACAAAGTGCCTCAAAACACATCCTAAGTTTATTTTCATGTAACCTAGCTTTTGATTATAAGGCATTAGATTGTCCTCTACTGCAAGGTCCTTTGTAGTCCTTTCTTAGAATATTGAGTCCTTTTTACTTCTTTTACAAAAGCCAAAATAAATTATGTGGACATGGGATTTTTTCTAACTCCCTTTAAATCCTTTACATCCAGTCATTAATAGTCCACTAATTGCTCCTATTGAAATTGGCCACTCCTTGATACGTCCTATGTATGCTAAAATATAAAATCTTTTTTTGGTCTTTTGGGTCCATTTTTTTTGTAGGTCTTTAGATGGGTTTAGTTCTTTTGAGGTCCTTTGGGTGCACCCCTTTCTAGGTCTTTTTGGTCCAGCCATGTCCATGTTTGTTTTGATTTGCATGGCTTTATATTACAATTTCAAAACAAATTTTCCTTTGATGTAGGTTCCATTGTAGTCCTCTCCTAGAAGATTAAATCTTTTATGGTTCTTTATTAAAAGCCAAGCTCCTTTGTGTGGACATGGAGTTGCTTATAACACCTTCAAGTCCTTTAGGTCTAGTCCTTAATAGTCCTTTAATTCTCTTGTTTAAGGAAAGAATCCTTGGTGGGTTTTGTGTGTGCTTAAATAGGTAGACTTTTTTGGACCTCCTATGGGCCAATTTCTTTGTAGGTCCTTCTCAAGAATTGATGGTGTCATGTTCTTTGTCCATAAGAATTTGCATATATGATCAGACATAGGTGCATTATATTTTCATGTTCATTGATTGTTGTTTGTTTCAATAGGAGTTCAAGGGAATTTTGAAAGACATTCCAAATGGTTGTATCTTGTCCTACATTGACTTTTCAAATAACTATGCTTTCAAAACACAAAATGAGGTGCAAGACATGCATTGGTACAATTTCTAGATCAACATCCCGGTCCACATCACCTATAGGAAAAACCCAGACTTTGACAGCAGAACTTTTGATCAAAACCCACCAGTCTTGAAAAAGGTTCATTATTACATATTTGACAACAAAACCCATGATAGTTTATTTGTCTAGCATGCCTTGACCCTACATTGGGAATATTTGAAAGGTAAAGGATGTTATCTTAAAGAGTGCATCATATGGAGCGATGGTTGTTTTGCACAATTCAAAAGTGCACAAACATGGTACTATGTTGCCGGGTATCCGCAACTTATGGTTTGTGAGCAAAGGCCCAAAGGGTTGCAAATGTGTTGGAATTTTTTTGCATTTGGCCATGGGAAGGGCGAGGTTGATAGTGCAAGTGCACTCTTGAAATGAGAGATTCACAAGGAGCAAATCAAACCACATGTAGTGAGGTTGCAAAATGCACATGATGTTGTCACTTTCTCCTAACAACTAACAAGTATGGTAGCTTAACTCTATTGTTTACATTTAGGTTGATGATGTCCTTACTCTTTGTCCATAAGATTATGCATTTGTTCATAAATTCTCCTTTCCAAGCACTATTCACCGATGTTTTTGTACAAGGCATCAAATTTTCTTCTAGTGTAGGTTCTTTTATTGTCTTACCCTAGAATATTTGACTTTCAAAGTCCATTGTAGTTCTTTCTTTGAAGGCAAAAATATGATGTGTCCTTTTTAGGTCCTTATGGTCCAATCCTTAACAAAGCACTAAATGTCCATGTTTACACATGTAGTCCTAGGTAAGTTTAATGTGTGTTTAAATAGGAAGTCATTTTTAGGTCATTTGGCCTTGTTTTAGGTCCTTTTTAGCTTGATGATGTGTTGTTCCTTGCCCATAATATAACACATGTCTCCATTCCAAGCACTATCCAATGATGTTTAGGTATACGGTGCATTATGTTGTTTTATTTTGCAAGGTCCTTTGTAGTCCTTTCCTAGGACATTAACACTTTGAAAATCCTTTCTAAATCTTTATTGGAGGCCAAGTTAATTTGTGTGATACTAATAACATTAAGTCCTTTGGGTTCGATGTTTATTAGTCTTGTAATTACTTATATTTAAACAAGTTTAGTCCTTTTGTAGGACATGTTCCTGCTTAAATGGGAAGTTTTAAAATTAAGGTGCATTATGTATGCCAATTATTTCTAGCCCTTATCATGACTAGTTTTTTAAAAGTCCTTTGGGTCCATTTTCTTCTAAGTCTTTAATTGGCTGCACTCCTTTTAGGTCTTTTGAGTCCATTGTTTTTCTAGGTCTTCAATTGGTTTTGAACTCCTTTTTAGGTCCTTTGAGTCCACTACTTTCTAGGTCCTCTAGGTCTAGTCCTACTTCTACTGGTCATACCAAGGCATTATCCAATGATGTCTAAATACAAGGTACATATCATGTTGCCACATAGTGTAGAGTCCTTTACGTAATCCTTTCCAATATTGGTGTACTTTGAAAGTCCTTTCTAGTTTTTTCTTAGAGGCCAAGTTATTTTTTGTGGAATCCTTTGAGTTTAGTCCAAGTAACAATCTTGTAATTACTTTTGTTTAAACAAGTTTAGTCCTTTTGTAAGACCTATTTCACTAGTATAAAAGTGGGGTGTAGTTCACTAGCATGAATCATTATGGCATTTTAAAAGTGAAACACTAAAAGAAAAACATGTATTTTCAACTAGTCTTTGTGATTAAATTTTAGTCGCAAGAAACATTTTACAACTAAAATCCCTTTAGTCACCTAAGACAAGTTGCATGTGATAAATTAGTCGCAAATGACAAAGGGTAGTAGATGAAATAAAAAGTCAACAAATATAAATTCATCCTTTGACTCCATTATATATGTATTGTCACATGCGACTAAGATGTAACTATTTTGGTCACAATTGAAAACAAATGACGTGTTGCCACATGTTTTAATATTTGATTATTAAAAAATATTATTATTATTTTGAAATAATATAAGATGTTTAATTCAAATACTTGGATGATCTTATATTATAATACGTGGCCCAATGTAAATATGCCACATAACATTAAAAAAAATCAATATTAAGTTGGTAGGAACCTAGATAAGTACATAAATAGGTGCCTACAAACCTAAGCTACATACCTACCTACTTAGGTAAAAAAATAGGTAGGTAGGTTCTACTTTTCTAGGCTAAATACCTATTCATATAAGTAGGTACATAGGTCGACCTAGGTGGATAGGTCAAATTAGGGTACCTACCTAGCTAGGTAAATAAGTAGGTTGGGGAAGTAAGTACTTTAAAATTGTGCATAATTTGTTTTTTTGTTTTAGGTTGAGCTTTTTTATTAACTCAAACCATGTGCACAAATTTCTTAATGTGAAATTGAATGACTACACCCCCTTGTTTATATAATGTTCAAAATAGGAATGGAGAACAAACATTATGGGATAAGTTTTGAAATTAGAACTTTTTCACAAACTAAGTTGTAATTCCAAACTTTTTTTCATGCCTTACTTTTTTAGTTTTTAGATTTCTAAACAATTCAAGTACTAAATAATTAGTTAATCGTTTAATTAATAATGATTAAAATTTAGATATATTTAAATTATAAACTATACATTACAAATATTTAATATTCATTATCGATACTTAAATAAGTAATAACTTTTTAATATTTAACAACCAAGCTATCTAGTTACTCACAAGTTATTAATACATAACTCATAAATAATTAAATAACTAGAATATTTAAAAATATTTTATTACTTTTTAGAATTTGATCGAATTATATATAATATAATTAGTGTAAAAATAACCTAATAATTATAATTAGAAATTAACTATTTTATATATTTAAGTAATGAAGTAACAATTGTTATTAAAAAGTAGATTCTTACACGAATTTTTAAAAATTATTATTCAATTAATTACATTATTTATTTTATAATTACATTTATTGTTGTAAAAATTATTATAAGTCAAGTAAATTTTTTCTCTTGGTAATTTTGGGTGCAACCATCCAATTGATGGGTTGTTTTGAAATATACTCATCTATTTGTTGGGTTTCTTCTCAAATTATGTATGTTGGGTAATTGATTTAACCATGTCTCTATATCATTTTATTCTTTTTGGGTTGTTATTTGCCTTTTTGTATCATGAGGTTTCATATCACTATGAAATGTAAAAAAATTTCATATGACTAATTTTTCTAAAAAAAATTTGTTTGATAAATTTACAAATAATTTGCTTCAATTCCTTTAAATCTTATTAAAATGAGATTTGAAAATTTATGCAAGAATTGATTAAGATTAAACATGTCAAATTTTATATTAATATTAATATTAAATTATTTTTTGAGATATAATTTTTTAATTAATTGGATATTATTTAAAACTTTCAATATAGCATTGATGAAGATTTAATAACAAAAATATGATGAAATTAAATTTTAATTGATTTTCTTTTTGTGTTGTTGTTGCCTTTTATGTAATATGTATTTTTAAAAAATTCCCTAAGATAGTAGATATGCATGTATGATTTTAGGTTTTACCAAGCATGCATGGGGCAAACACAACTAATTTATAAAGTTGGGTGAGGGTATAGTGAGGCTTATAGGTGAAAATTTAGGGAGAGCAAAATAGTTAAGGTTTTTTCTTTTTCTTTTCCTTTCGCTCAAGTTTTTATATTATTATTATGGGTTTTCAATAGGTATAAGGAGTGGATAATTCAATTAGATTGAAAGAATTACAAGTTGTAAATGGAGCTTTAAGAAAAGGGGATTAGGGGTTAGGATTTTATTTTCTTTTTCAAAAGTTTTTTTTTTTTTGGTGAGGAAGGGAGGATGGGGTTATTCCACCCCTTTCCAAAGGAGGTTTTTTTTAAGGGATTGGGATAGGTGAATTTTATTTGGGATGGGGACTAACCCAAAGGGTTGTTTCTTGGGTGGCATGGGAAGGAGAAGTTTGGTTGTTTTTCAAGGCAGGAAGGTGGGATTAAAAAAAATTTAAAGGAATTATTCTTTTGATGGTGTGGGATGGGGTGTTTGGAAAAAGAGGATGGGTATGTTTTTTTTGGTGTCTTTTTTTCTTTTGTGATATGGTGATTTAATGAAGATTTTTTTTCAAAAAAATATTTTATAAAAATTAATTTTTTTGGGGGAATGGAAAAATTTCAACATAAAAAACTCATTCTAAAAATTTAACTAAAAGAACAAAAATTATTTTGTTTAAAGTTGAACACTTAATACATTTAACCAGAAAACGAAAAAAAATGAAATTTGTTTTTTTGTGTGTCTAATTTTTTTTATGTGCACGATAAAAAAGTTGAAGTTTAACAAATAATAATAATATATTTAAATGAAATGAAAATAATGGTTAAATAATGGAGAAATTTTTTAAGTTTATGTATTAATATATTTCAAATCTAGGTTGAAATATTTAAAGCTTGGGTGTAAGAATGAGGTGCATAATTCAAATTCATAAGATGCTAAAGGTATTAATTTCTTGTTCATTATTAAACCATAAATCTAGTTGCCAAACTATGGTTCATCAATATCCATGGTTAATGGTAAATATCTACCATAATCAAAGTTATTGAAAATCAATAATTAAAATTTATAAGATATTAAGGGTATTGATGTCTTGTTCATTGTTAGACCATAATTTAACCATCAAACCATGGATATGATACTTTATTGTTAAATTGAAATTGACCATAGTCAAAATTACTTAAAATTAATATAAAGTAGAAAAAGGTTTAAAGTTAGGTTTAAAGTTAGGTCTTTTGTCCCATATAAATATAACAATGTATGTTTGTTATCTTTCTTTTCACATAATAAGAATAATGTGTTTAATTCAAGCTTTCACCATTTGTTGATTATTTTGTTGCTTCCTTTGTAAATCTGTGTTTTTGCAAGTGTATGTTTTATCGTGTGTTTTTGCAACTTTTAGTTTGCCAAATGTTATTTCATTTGTTTGTTGTCGAATTCATTTTGGTAGGTTCTTCTTTCCTTGTTTTTACACAATGGCTATTGTTATAATGAAAGAAGCTAGATTAATTGTTGAGATGGATGATTTAGATTTTAGAATTAGAGATGTTACATTTGAGGCAAAAGTGCTAAATAGGTATGGCACATTTGATCGAATTGCAAATAGGAGCATGGAAGATCCAAGCTATGCATATTTGCATAATGATTTGTTGGACAGGGCAACTATGACCACAATCACTATGAAGGTGAAATTGTTTTATATAAAAATGCATGAATAACATTTGCAAAAAGGTTTGTTTATGAGGTTGGAATTTTTTTGCATTAAATCAAAATCGAAAAGAGGTTTTGAGAAAGGTGACATGCATGTTGTATCATAATTGAATTGACAACCATTGTGTTGTCAATTCCTGCATTCCAACTTGAGTTAATTTTGATGTTTTTTCACATGGATTCCATTAGAGAATTCAAGAGTGTTATTTAGAGTTGGAGGTGTACTACCATTGTTATCATCGTTATTGGTGTAAAAGGAGTAAGGGATAACAAAAGTGAAAAGCAATTATTGATTGTAGATGGAAAAGGTGAATTTATACAACATATTCTTGCTTTTGCCAATAATTTTAGAACAAAATATGAACAATTTCTTGAGGCATACAATGGAGGCCATTGTGGAATGGTTTTAATCAAGAATATGACAACAACAAAAAAAGGAGATCAATATTTGAGGGCACAACATTACACAATTTTAACAAAGGTTATGGATGAAGCTATTTGAGCTCGTCTTTGTAATTACACATCAAATTATCAAGTGTTCAATCTACATTCAAAGAGGTAAATTCCTATCCTTTCCTTTGCATCATTTAATTTTTTCCAAATTTACACATAAAACATCAAATAAAACCTAATGTTCATCTCATGATCACTTATGATTTTTTATTTTTTATTCTCCATTAGATTTTGGTCTCCTATTTTAAAAGAAGGAATCTCCTTAGGAAAAAGAAATTTGGATTGAGCACTCAAATTTCCTGAATACTTAGGTTAAAAAATAAATTAAAAAATGGTCAAAACTAGATTATGAGGGACAACTTGTGGCCACCACGTCATTTTTTTTTCCTCGCTTGGAGATTTGGTGGCCAACCACCAGGTCGTTCCACACTAAATTGCAAGGGAAGATCTAATGCCACCAGATCATGTTTTTTTTTTTTCCTTCTCTTGGAGACTTGGTGGTCACCAAATCGTTTGTTGGATTATGATGGACAATTTAGTGGCCACCATATTGTTCAATGTTAGATTGCAATGGATGATTATGTGGCCACCACGTTAAAAAACCGATCTAGTGGCCACTAAATCATTTGACGTTGGATTGCAATGGACAACCCAACGGCCACTAAGTAAAGAAAATGATTTAGTGGCCAAAAAATATTCCCTAAAGTTTAATGTGGAATGACTTGGTGACCACTAGATCATCCTTCATAGTTTTGCGAGGGACAATCTAATGGCCATTAGATCCCTAAGTGAAAAAAAACACAATTTAGTGGCGACTAAATCATCCCTCGCAATTTAACGAAAGATGACTTAGTGGCCACTAGGTCTCCAAACGAAAAAAAATGAACTAGTGGCCACTAGGTTGTCCCTTGCAATTTATGTTCAAACTTTTATTTCTACCTAAGTAATAAGGAGATTCCTATGCCCAACCCAATTCTCCTCTTTTTTTAAAAATTATTTTCTTTTAGAAGAGGAGACCCGAATCTAATGTAAAAATAAAATTAAAACAACCATTTGATTCTTTCCTCCTTGAGGAAGGGAGAATTAGGCGGCCACATAATTTTCTTTACTAAAACAACCTATTGAAAATAAAACTACATTGAGATGACTTTTCTTTATTAGAAGTCTTTAAAGAACAAAAATCGATGTTCTATTGCATACTAGACATAGAGTAATATATTGTTATTAAGAATGAAAAAGTTATCTTTATATAGTCTAGTTGAAATTTTTTTGGGTAAAAAATATGGGATAAAAAGTTTGGAATGTGTTTGTTCAAAGAAGAACATATTGTAATTTTGATATGGTAAGTAAACAAGGATGTGAAAAACCTTTGTAAATAAAGATTTATAACTTTCTCCACATTGGTCAATAGCCTTTGAACATTGAAAAGATTTTGTAACCCTTTTTTTTATGCATCTAATGTCACAAAACTCACTGGAATTGGTTTTTAAATGAACAAGATATGACTTATGGAAGTGAAGGAGGTGAGAATGTAAGTTTTAAGCATAAAAAACCAGTTATATATATATGTGTGTGTGTGTGTGTCCACATTGGTCAATAGCCTTTGAACATTGAAAAGGCCTAAATGACCTTTTCTTCTTAATATTTCTTTTGTTCTTATTGATGTTTTATTTTTTTCTTTTGTCTTTTCTTTAGGTATCAATTTTTTAAATTATTATGTTTCCACAACATTTTTTATTTATGCATTTATTATGCATTTCATTCTTTTTGTTTACATATTATGTGTATGTGTGTGCATGTTTTTAAATAAAATTGATTTACCTTTTTTCACATTTCCCTATGTTTATGTTCATCTTCATTTACCTTTTCATTTGAACATATTGTCTTTTCCAAGGTGATTATAATGTTGTCTACAACTATCCCTATTGCACCTCCATTTCAAAAAATATGTGAAAATTGTCATCTAACAGATGTTAACATTTCCCCAACATGTGATGTTTATTATAACACTTGTTGTTCAAAATCAATAGTTCAAAAATTAGGCTTTCTTCATGGTTACCAATGATGAATTTGTGTTATTGACTATTAAATGCAAATGGCTTGAAGCAATTGTGCATATGACAGAATCTCAATTCTTGGATTTGCCTCGTCCAAAACAAGTTCAACTTTTCATTTCAATTCGCATTCATGGTAAGTTTTGTTTGTCGACCACATCTGGCTTTATTGGCTTTCAAGAAAACATCCAATAATTTATCCCACAAGCGGAAATTAGTTTGAAAGGCGAAGCTTTTGTTTATCCTTTGACAATTATTCCTAATGATAATGTCCAACGGAATGTGAAACACAAGCTTGATCAAAATCAAAAATCAATTTCTAAACAAAAACCCTCTTAGACATTAAGGTTGTTGATAACTTTTATGTGACATTTCTATAGTTACTTTTGGTATACAAATAATTTATATATGTGGAAACTCCTTATATCAACATTTTGGTTTAAATGGCCCATATTATATAATCATTTTCATAATTTTTTTCTAGAGGAAAATAAAAGTTTTCATCCATTAATTTTTGTCAAGTGCTGAAAACAATTTTAAATGCAACATTTTGTATGTGAAATAATTTTTCAATTGAAGCAATTTTCAATGAAAGCAATTTTTCAATGAAAGTTATTTTTTCAATGCAAGCAATTTTTCAATGGAAATATTTTTTTCAATGAAAGAAGTTTTTGAATGCAAAGATTTTTTTTGGAATGAAAATAGTTTTTCAATGTAAGTAATTTTTTCAATGAAAGCAAATTTTCGATGTAAATAGTTTTTCCCATGAAAACATTTTTTCCATGCAAGTAGTTTTTTCAATGAAAGCAAATTTTCAATGCAAACAATTTTTCAATGCAAGTAGTTTTTTCCAAAAAAATAGTTTTTTGATGCAAGCAATTCTTTTAATGAAAGTAGATTTTCAATCAAAATGATTTTCCAATATAAGTAATTTTTCAAAGCAAATAATTTTTCAATGTAAGCAAATTTTCAATGAATTTTTTTTCTTAAAAAAACAAATTTTTAATACAATTTTTTTCTAGTTTAATTTTTTTCAATGCTTGCAATTTTTCAATTCAACCAAGTTTTCCATCTAAATAAGTTTCCAATATAAAGATTTTTTCAATGCAAAAATTTTTCCAAAAAAAAAAAAGTAAATAGTCTTGAATGAATGATCGATTTTAACTTTTTTGAATGTGTTTATGTGGGAACCAAACTTTTGTTTATATAGATTTTCATTAAATTAAAGTTAATAATAATTGAAACACCTTCATTAAATCGTGTTGATGCATCATTTGAACTTGTATTACATTCATATGGCCTTCATTTAGTTTCAACATACAAATATGAAATAGTCAATTGTCTTTTTATTCTATGTTTTATTTATTGGATAATCCTTTGTTATCTTTTGAATTGAGGTAAAATAACATGGTGCATTTAAATCAATGTTTATTATTGAATATAGAAAAAGCTCAACAATGTTGTATTTGAAAATTAAATCCAAGTTTTTTCTTTGATTTACATCAAAACATGGTCATAAATGAACATCAATATATGACAAAAACGACATTAATTGCTAATATGGGAGGTTTGTGGGGAGATTTCACTACAATATTTTGGATAGTTGAATATCTACAAAGGCCAATTTATAATTGGAATAAAGTATCAAAACGCATCGTGTCTTGATGTGGCATGGATTTTCAATCTATCCCTCTCAATTTATTTAGTGTACAGTTTTCAACATTGTGAATCAATTCAATATGTTACTGGTCTATCTAGGTCTTCACCTACTTTTGAAGTTAATGATTTCAAAGTTAACATAGATTTAGATGATTTTCCATTTTTTTCAGAATTGATGATGCAACAACGTCCTATTCAATTATTGCAACTAACTACACCTTTTTATTGGAATGAAAACTTTGATTTTGCATTAATGGATATTTTGAAAAATAATTGGGATTGACCATTGGAGTATGTTGTTTCATTGTTCAACACTTTTTGTATTACAAATATTACTATAAAAATAAAAAAATTGTATTCAATATTTACATTTTTTTTTGAAAAACAACACAAATGTTTGTGTCAATGAAATTTTGTATAATCCTTTCACTTTAGTTCCCCTTATCAAAGTTTTTAAAAATCCCAAAATTCAAATGGAACACCAATATATATACTTTCAAATTCAAATAGAACCTAATTCAACATCATACATATGTACAAATTTTTTACAAAATATTAATGAAAATAAACCACCTTTATATCAAGTATTAAATAAAAAATTTAGAAAAAAAATTAACATAATTAAAAGAATGTCTTATTTCAAAACATCTTTTTAAAAAAAAAATTATTAACTCCAAGGGTATGGCCAATATAAGATGCACGGTAATGTTATTAATGTCTTTGCAAATGTGAATCAAATTCAATCAATACTATCATGTTTATCACATGATGGTGCAACAATAGGTGTGTTTCTTAAAAGACATCTTGAATACAAATCACTTTGTATGTCAAAAAATGTTTATCCAAATATGGTGATGGTGGATGAATGCACAGTAAAGTGGTTCACTTTTTGTGTCACAATGCCCCTTTTGGCAAAGTGCCCTTTCTTTGGACACCTATAACGAATAATATAATTAATCAAATTGAAAATTTGAAATTGATTATACATTAACAACTTGCTTATGAAAATACCTATGTAATTAATTTTGAATAAACGTAAACTCACTTTTCATAATGGACTTTTGAAATAAAAAAATTGTGGACTGGTCAATAAACTAGATTGTTAGAAAATAAAAAGGTTCATATTGAATTTCATTCCAAATTACCTATAGGGATTCAATATGTGGTGTAATATCAAATAATAAATTTTAATGTGAATTTGCCTTCAAAAATAATAATAATAATCTAATTAAGGACTTTTGAATGGTCAAAATTGAACCATATTTTCATAAGTCCCTAACATAGTTGTTTTTTTTCTCAATTTTCAATTTTTTTCCCCTAGAGGTGTATATATTTGGAATATGTAGGTGGGTTCCTATTAATATGGATTTTATTCTTTTTGGTACATGGACTTTATTATCATTGAACCCATGGTACTAGAAAAATTCAAAATTTTAACATTGTAAAATGGATTTTTGTTTTTTCAAAAAATGAGCCACCTTAGTGTGCATTCACCTTAGTCACTTTACGAGATTTAATTAAAACACCATTATAAAAAGATTTGAATGTTAACATTCATTAGCAATGGGCAAGTTTGTTTGTTTTGCATATGAATTCAGAATTTCAACTTCATACTTATAATAATGCATCATTTGATAATTCTGATTCTAACAATGAAGAAATACATTATACACCAACATATTCAATGATACATTATTTTTTACATGTTCCAAAAAGAATGGATTATGAAAATATTATATATTCTATTGCCCCAAGTCAAAACTTTCATTAGGTTTATTTAAAAATAAACACTCAAAAAAATTAAATTTTCCAACATTGTTTTATAGGCAACCTTGACATTTTTTTGAAGGTTTTTCATATTGACAAATAGTTCAATGGGAATTATTTCATAAATCTGGAGATTTTTCAACAAATATTTTAAACCTTTTTTACAAAGTTGCTAAAGTTTTCATCCAAAAAATCATAGGTTTTGGTTGGGTGCAAATATAAAAAGAAAAACTATGTGGTAAAACTTTAAAATTTTATCAAATATGAGATAAACCAAATTTAAATAATATATTCAAATCATACTTAATTTATTGTGATTTGGAAGTTTACATAATTCACCTAATTATTTTGAAAAATTGCGAAAAAAATTATTTGCAATGATTCAATAATTTGGTCATCCAACGTTTTTTGTCACTTTTACATCTACTTAAAGATTATGGGATACTCTCATTAAAACTTTACACACATTACATGCTTCAAGATTAAATCTCCAAAATAAAATAAAAAACCTCTAATTTGTTCACATAGCAGAGTTAATATGAATTGACCCTGTCACACGTGCAAGATATTAAATCATAGAACATCTTGTTTTCGCAAATTTATCACAAAAGATCATTCTTTTTCTGGGTATTTTTCTGAATTTTTTTTGTCAATGAATTCCAAAATCATAAGAGCGAACATGACCATGGACTTTTATACATATGTATGGAATGCACACAAATGAAAAATTGAAAAGTTTATAAACAAGTATATTTCTTGTGATGTATCATTGTTACCAAACCCATTACAAAATGCACAACAACATCAACACACATACATGTGAAAAAAAAAATCATGTTTGTAGATTTCATTACCAATTGCCTCCTATGCATGAAACAAATTTTTTTTGATTTTCTTCAAATAAATGGAGATTATCCATTTTCACAACAATGCCTCCAAACACAAACAAACAAAATATTTCAATCTTTAAAAGATTTAAAAGAAGATGATGATATATCATTTTTTGAATATCTAAAATTTTCAAACTTTGATGAAAGTACATATACATTAAGTTTGAGAAGTAAATTAATAAAGATGCACATTTTCTTAAAATGAATTCTCAAAAACATAAAAACTAATGCATTTAATATACATGTTACTCATTTGTGGTTTATAAATATAGATATTCAATTTATCTTGGACCCATATGTAGATGCAACATATTGCACATCATATATGATAAAAATAGATAAATCAATAACATAAGAACTACATTCAATCATAAAAAATGCATTGCAAATAATATAAATGCAAGTGCAAGAATTCAAAAGTTAAGTAATGTTTTTCTTAATGGCCAACAAATGGTTGTTCAGCTTGTTGTTTACCTTGGGCTTTCCTTACCATTATATCATTCATTTCGAACATTTCAATTCATAAATATTTCTCCTTTTGAAAACATGTTTTTGTGTTAAAATAACAAGTTGCATTAAATGAATTAAAACCAAATTCAATTGATATAATGTGTTCATCAATCATAGACAAATATATTAATCGTCCTAATCAATATGAATCGTTGTCATTGGCAGAATTTATTTTTTTATAATATAAAAAAAAAATTCAAAACATCGCAAACCCAAAATTGTTAGGTTTGTAAATTATAATAAATATAAATATATTGAAAATTGGTTGAAAGAATAACTTTTATTGTATTCACCATTTCAAAATTCAGAAAACTCCCAATTTGGAACTAATGTAACTTGGATTGATGCATATTGTCAACAACATGATGACATTTTAAAGATTAAATTTATTTTCAACTACCAAATACCATATCCAAATACAAAAAAAATGGATGATTCAATAGATTCAAAATTAAAACCATTATATTCAACTAACATTTGGATTAATAATATAGATAATGAAGTAAATGATCCATGTCCTATAATTCTTATAACAAACACAATCAATATTAAACATTATGGTTTACAATCTGATTTTGTTATTCAATCATGTAATGGATCAAACCAAAAATCATAATTTTTAAAAAATAAAAATTTCACAAAATCATCATATTCCATGATGATGGAAGAATTTGAATATTATGCTTTCTTAGACAACTAAATGAAGAACAAAAATTAATACTTGATAATGTTATGCATAGAAAGTAATCTTATATATAATTACAACAGTGGTGTCTGTCTGTGCGTCCGACGATGGTTTCGCGTTTTAATTGACTGGCGAAACCAGCCTGGACAATCAGATTCTGAGACCGGAAACCGGCCCGGACAATCGGATTCTGCAAACTAAAAATCCCCCACAAAAAATCGTTTGTGCCTCTTGCCGCGTCGTGCGTGAAAACCAAGAGGCGGAATTTCCAATGCATGTATCCTGAAGGACAAGTTTTCACTGGGGCCAGTGCATTCTCCATGCTGAGAAGTTATGACAGGAGTTATTGAATGGGAGTTCTCTCTCTCTGGGCAGAGAAGAAAAATACATGG
>Ga0116231_10004785_pt1 | contig 27176 bp, 22 predicted proteins | sample S1TSphgellanicum_2_FD_89695 | JGI IMG/M metagenome (GOLD analysis project Ga0116231, IMG submission 89695) | Host-associated microbial communities from peat moss isolated from Minnesota, USA - S1T2_Fd - Sphagnum magellanicum MG | ecosystem: Host-associated > Plants > Peat moss > Unclassified... | reverse complement strand
TCCCTACCAAGGGAGCTCATGCTATTATATTATTGTCACGGATAAGGGGAGAGGCGGGGGGGGGGGGGGGGGTTCAGCAACTCGATGTTCCCCTTGTGGTTCACCCTATTGGGTGGTTCTTTTGTCTTCTTGGATGTGGGGTCCTTCCATTTTGTTCCTTTTATTCCCCCTTTTTTTTGGGTGCTTTGGTTTACTTATGATTGGCAGGGTTTCATCAATCAGCTCCCAAGCAGCCATTAAGCCACAAAGCCTGTCAAAGGAAAACAAGACCCTAAAGCCAGCCTTCAACAGCCCTCCTCACCTGCAACAAACATTTGTGCATAGTTGCAAAATCCTTGCCAGATATGTCTACAACAAGTTCCATCAATCAGGTAGCCAAAATATTAGTGTTTATGTGGGTTCCAATTGATGTTGTTTTTGTTGATCCAAGGTGAGAGGTAGTCATCAAGCTAGGGGAATATTTATGTTTGAATGTGCCGTGTTTTGGTAATTCTCATGGGTGAGGTTAATGTGCCAAACGTGATTTTGCTGATGGTTTGGGTTTGCTTGTTTATATGCATGGAGGATTTTCATTTGATATGGCTTGAAAATGTAGAAACGAAGGCCAAGGTGTGAAGTTCATTTGGAAAAAAATTATAACTAGGCCAAAGGCAGGCCTAGGGGGTGCATGCAAGGTGCACAAAAAAGAATCACCGAGCACAACGAGATTGAAACAATTTAATCATGGTTTTTTCTCATACTTTTCATGTAAAACAAAATGGTCAAGTGGCTAACAGCCATTTCCATAATTGCAAGGACACTATCTTCATAGCTTTTTCTTGTCCACATGCAATCTCTAAAGGTATAACCCCTTTCATAAGAATTGTATGGAGAAGAAATATGTTTATGTGGGATCAATGGCATATTTTGCAAACCACATGAAAGCCAAGTTGATGGCAAAAGGAACAAAGGCATCACAAAGAACATGTTTTCACGAACAATTTTTTTTGGGCAGAATTTCACACAAATGTGGAAATAAAAATGAAAATGGAATATATTGTCACATATTCCTCTTTTTTGGGGGGAAATTTGCCAAAAAAATTCTTTTGAAAATTTTTCATCACATTTGCCTTGGATTGGGGGGTTGGGGGTGGGGGACTTGTTTCTACTAGATTTCTATTTTTTGGGACAAGTTCTAGAAACATGTTGCCATTTAATGCTAAATCATTCTTGGGATGATCACATATGATACAACATGAGATTTTTAAAAAAAATATTGGTTTGCACATGTTTGCTCATTGTTGTGGATATAATGAGTCTATTGAAAATCTATTATTCATGTGAAAGAATGTTGAATACAATGTGATATTGAAAATATTTTGAAATGGATGTTCTGAAGCCAATTCAATTATTACCTATTATTCTTCATGGGAGATGTTTATTACAATTTTGATCTAATTCAGTTTCAATAAACAATCAACTATGGGTTCTTGTTTCAAACTTGTGCATTCTATACCATGTACTCAATAAAATATAACATTTCAACCCCTAGTCATCATATCTCATTTAAGTGCATGAATTAAAACACCTAGTTTTCATCAATTTCAATAGTTTTAGTAACATTTTATAGACATCTCACCTATATGAATATTCTCCCCTCCATATTTGCAACAACTGTTTTCATGCATAATCACCCTCATATATATGTTCTTCAATAGTTCTAACCATTTTTAAAAAAAAAATTGGCCTAACCATCTAACAAAGTTCTACCTTCAACAAATAAGTAAATCCAACTTGGTTCAACACCAAATGATTATAAGTACCTAGCATGGTTATGCATTGTTGGACTAGGCTAAGGACTTTAGTGTTCTCCTTAGATCAATTATTTTCATCCAGTTTTGCTAAGCCACAAGTTAGCCAATTCTTGAAAAAAAAGCTGAGAAGTGTTAGAAGTCTTTATAGAAATACAAGGTTCTATTGGGTATTTACAAGCTAGAATGTCAATTTCTGGAGTTTGCAATATCATTTTTTTCCTCCCTTATGGATTAAAATGTGTTTTATGTCAAATGTCTTTTAAAATGAAAGTGAATTTAATCATATGATATTTATATAATCTAGTGTGAAACATAAGGGGAATAATTTGAAATCAAAAGTTTTATATCAAATGGGGGACTTTTAACTACAAACAAGTTATAATGGTATAATCCTTCTAAAAATTGAAAATGGACTCGTTATTGTCACGGTTTGTAATTAAATTATATCATATTTTCTCCAAATTTCATAGATGTGGTTTGCAATTCAAAATGAATTCCTTTAAACTATTTCAACATCATATGAAAGTTTTTCATAACTTTTAAAGACACCAAAAATCAAGAAGTATGGCAAAGTTCCTCACACCCCCCGAGAAAAATGTAACAAAAATCTAAATTTGAACTAAAAAGTCTACTTAAAGATGGAATCCTCTTGAGAAATGTTGACATTGAAACAATGTCCATGCAATTTTGTAGTATTGTCACCTGGGTTTTCAAAATCATTCCACTAGCTAGGTATTTTTCAACCATTTGCGAACAAATTTTACGTCATCATACATACTAGTGTGGTCTGTGCTGTTAACGCAAGTGTGAACTCATTATAATGCAGGGTGGACACAACATATGTCCTTATTTTGCAAGGTATACTTATATCCCTTGGCAAGATCTTTCCAACAACACCAAAGGCCCATCACAATTCCTTCTACTTGAATTGAATGGTAGGCGTTTAAGTGTTATCACGTCCTCAACTGATTTTTCCTTCCAAAACTTGGTTTTTTGGAATTTATTTGAATTTTCAGTGGCAGAAATCAATTGAAAATCAATATCTCCCACATTCTGAATCCAAATCTTACCAAATAAATTTCGTTAAATCCTGCCCATCAACATCTTTCCAACAACACCAAAGGCACATTCCAATTCCTCAAGAAAATTCAGCTATGGTTTAATTTAATTTTCAGTGAAGAAATATTCAAGAACTTTTGCACCACAAGTCCAAACGTCATGGAACCAAGCCCATGCACACCTCCCCATTGAGGGCTTTCCAAAGACACCAAGAACACGATCTGAAGCATCCCGGTTGGGTGGATCTCATAACTACAAAACAAAACAAACTAGCTTCCTTCATAGATAGATTTGCAATGTGCTAGGCATATGTTAACCATACATATTCCCCTACAATAGAGAGTTTCTTATGACAGGTATTAGGGATCTCACATAAAAGCTAATAAGTTTTGTTCCATATGTAGATACCATAGGGGACATAATATCTACAGTTGACAAGAAAAAGAAAATCAGAGTCGAAGAACAACTGGTTTCAGTGGTCTATGAGTAAGACTACCCTGGGGAGGCTACTCTGCTTGGTTCCTAAGCCTTAAGTGGAGGGTAAAGCCCCAGGGTGGGGGCATTACCAGGGCCTAGGACAAGGCAGTAAACTCTCCACCGGTATGTTACCCTGGAAATTCAAATTGGATGAAGGAAAGTCAAGGCATGTCAGTTTGGTTCAGCAAAAATGGTTTTGGTTCAACATTTTTTCACTGAGGCTGGTAAAAGGCACAGCAAAGCCTAACACTTGTTGTTGATCGGTGTAGGTGGTTGCTATTAGTAGTCTCCCATCTATTTGCAGTCCCAGTTTTAGTTTTGTGGGTGAGGTTGGAAAAAAGTTAATAACTTAAACTTGGATGTGAGCAATATTTTTGCAGCTCACATCCTGAGGTCTCCTAGAGATGCTCTAAGAGGATAAGGTAGTACATGTCCTCCACCCTTGGGCTTTATCCATTGTGAAGCACAAGACAAAGGTTATCATGAACCTAACATATGTTGATCACAAGGTTAAAGGGGATGATGATTCTTATGCATTCTCCATAAGAGTGTGAGAGCTCATATGCCTGTAAGGGATCATGAGGTGTAAGTTAAAGCCAAAGGTTGAGGGCATCACCAAGTGTAAAGAAAGACCTGCTCTGATTATTTTTCCTGCTTGGTATGATGGGGAAAAACAAAGAAAATTAAGGGCATTCTGAAAAACTGAACACCCATGTTCAAAACTCCCCCAAACAAAGGAGCAAAAAATACATGTGGAAAATGCCCTTTGATTACACTAAAACAATTGGAGCAAGTCTTTACAAGTAGACATAATATCCATGCTCTTTTCTAGGAGGGATATCTATGGATATAGTAAGGTGCCAGTGGATTACACTTGGAAACTTCTCAGAGACCTTTACAGAGGAAGATGGAGGCCACAGTTTGTGGGAGGAGGGTGGGTTTGCCAGGTACAAGTTTTTCCTTCCTTGCCCTAAAAGCCTTCGTAGCTGCTGTATCTTTCTCGCAGTTGCCATTCTCTTTTCTGTTCCAGGAACTAGACTGAAGGGTTCTTTTTGTCTCTGCGGCAGCGTTTGTTTTTAATTTAGAGCATTCATCATTTGCAGGAAGTTGTGTATGTGAAGTTTAAGGCTGAACTAGTCTAGAAACAGCAAGTTTGTGTTAAGTTTCATCTTGTTTGAAGGTTGCACAGTTCAACTTAGAATATACATTTGCTATATTGATTGAACGATTCTATATGTGCTGGAGAACACCCACAATGAGCAATTAGATAATTTTCAAGATTCTATGGGGACTTCCAATGGAGTCTCTACAGACTTAGACATTATTTGAATTTACACTTAATATACATTAACTTTTGGGGAGTTTCTTTTGTTAATTTATTATACAGCGGGCATGAATTTGGAAAGTCACAAAACTCTTCCAGCACTTACTTTGGGACTAGTTAAGTGCCTAAAGGTGCATTCACACTTGTTGTTAGGGACTCTAGTGTTGAGTTCCCTAACACCATGCTAGTTATTTAGAACTTACACCTACTGACCATGAACATTTTATGTTAAGTTAACATTCACATAACATTAAGCTATCACCCATTTAACATTGGGTGCTACCTAGAATGTTGCCTAGGTTTTTTATTTAACACTGACTTAGCATCAAGTGTGAATGCACCATAAGATGGGGTTTGGGTCGGTGTGAGGATCCTAAACCCCTTGTTATCTTTTGGTGGATTTTCATTCTTGATTGCAAGAACCTTTCCTTTCTATTAGGCCTAACTGCTGACTTCATGGGCTCTGCCTTTCAGGGTAAAGACATTGGGAATGCACTCACCAATGGCCCAACGTTTGCTGTCCTTACATTCTACGGTCATGTGGAGTCCACTATAGAAACATTTCTGGCATAACTGAAGGATCCATTTCAGCTTCACCATGCTAACCACCATGTGTTTCCAATTTAGTATGTTGAATATTTATCATCCTTATGGATGTCATTTAAAGGGCACATCCATTATTCGCAACCCACGTATTCTGTATCATCAAGAATCACAGGATGTCAGCTATCCAAAAGACCTTTGCATATGTTACGTACTATATTAGTATTGGAAATTTCATCTGGATGCAAGGTCCAAGAAGGGGGTAGGTTCATGTTGTGCTTGAAGAGTGTGAAGTTCTAGAATTTGTAAGAATGCATATAATACATGATAATACTTGAAAATTATACAACATAAATTTGTTACCACAATAATGAGCTGTCATTTTTTATGTATGATGGAATATAGTCTACAGCATATGCTATTGTATAAATACTTGATTAAAACTTACATTGGACACCAACACTACACTTAAAAAAAGAAGGAAAAAAACATGTGGCCTTAACCCAAATAAACACAACCAAAACTGAGAAACCTGAAGAAAAGTAATTTAAAGAATCTTCTAAACATCCAACCAACACCCAGAATAAACCTAATTAAAACAAAGAAACCTTGAAGCAAAATTCTTTCAAGCATGTAAACAACACCCAATATACAGGTGAATATCAAAATTGAGAAACCCAATAATAATAATAATAATAATAATACATGCAACTAAGAGCCACAATACATGTGACCAAAACTAAAAAAAAGGTGAAACAAAACCATACACACAAAGTTGACCATATCCAAAATACATGCAACCATGAATATAATCAATTAATTTCATTATAATGTGACTATGAAAAATTAATCACAAATTTATTTCTTGCATTGTTTTTTACAAGTTTTATGTGTGATTGTAAATTTTAAAAAATAAAAAATAATTCTATATTGCAACTATTATAACTTATGTGCAACTATAAGATGTTTAAATGGAATTAGAATTTTATTTCTTAGATGTGATTGCAAAACTTTACATGTGCCATAAATTAAAATAATAATAAATGACTGTGAGTAAAATAAGAATTATAAATTTTTAATTTTTTCCTTTGAGTTACTATGTAGATTACCCTCTAAACTGAGGCTTAGTAGTAGCAGAAATAAAAGTGAGAGAATAAGCAAGAATAACAAATGTTGGAATGGATTGAACTTTAGACCAATTGTTGAAAATGAACAAGGCAATCATCACTTTGTTGAATAGATTTTTGGTTAGAATGATAGTGAGAATTGTGACATCATGATCATTGTGAGAATAGGAAATGGTGATATGAAGAAGATCCATGTTTTACAAACAAGGAAATCCCATGTTGAACGTGATGATGGTTTATAAAATGAAGTTTTTGATAATGAACTTCCTAAGTATGAATAATGATTAAATTGTTATTCATGGTTGTCAACATTTGAAGTTGTTAATATAAACATTGTCATCTTTTGTCATTTCTTGTAGTTTGCACAATTGTTCAATAAAAATCAACTTTGTTGTTGATCCCAATAGTGTTCTTAGTTTCACAACATAACTAGTGGAAAAAGTAGTGTGATTAATTAGTGATAAGCTTTGGATTTTCAAGATTATGTTAGATTGTATTGTGAGTTACAAATTTCATAAACAAACTTAATTTGAACTTTGAGTCAATTGCACCTATTAGTTTATAAATGTATTTTTTAGAAGTTAATTGATTCAATTGGAATTGAACTCAATTGCTACCATGGAATTGAAGTTGAATTCAATTGTTGCCATGCCATTGGTGGTTTGCAAATAAATTCATTTTCAAAATTTTATTTTGATTTATTCAAAAAGTTTGATAGTAAAATTGCAAAGTGTTTTGAATTTGTACTTCACATTTCTATCATGTAGAATTAGATTAGAAAAAATTCAGTTGTTTAAAGAGGTTTTTATAAATTAAAAAAATAAAATAAAATAAAGGCATAAAAAAGAAACTGAAGAATAAGGATTTCTAACGTTCAAAAGTACTTTTGTAGTGTAGCTAGGATCTTACACAAGTTGTAAGTTCCCATGCGATTTTTCCAAGTACAATCATATCGAAAATACATTATTAAAAAAATGAGATTTTTTATGAATATTGAGGGTTCCATCCATTGATGTGCTAATGGGTGGGTGTTGGTTTGTTGGAGGCCATTTGAACGTTTCATATGTTGTTGTACAAATGGATGTTAGTTCATTCAAAATCTTGTCGAAGGTTTTGTCCATTGATGTTTTGTGAATGTTGGCTTTTCACTCAAACATGGTCAAAGGTTTCATCCATTTATATATATACACACCTTGGTGGGTGCTAACTTTCCAATTCAAGCATGGTTGAAGGTTTCATTCCATTGATATAATATATTAGTGAGTGTTGGTTCATCATTCAAGCTTGTTGAAGATTTAATCCATTTTTATACTAATGGATGTTGGTTTTTCATTCAAGCTTCGTGAAGGTTTCATTCATTAATGCATGCACATTGATGGGGGCTTGTTTGTTGTTTTTCCTTCATTCAAGATTTTGTTTATAAGAATGTCACTTGTTTGATAAAAATCTTGGATTGGGTAATGATGATATTTGTTGTTCCCCCAAGTGTTTACACACTAAGAATGCACAACTGATTTGATTACAAAAATTGGTCCAAAACAACAAAAATGTTATTTTTTCATCTTGACTGAGCAATTACTTTGAACAAGTCAATTTTGATACTTCCATATTCAATTTTTTTTTTACTAATAAAATGATGGCTCTTTTGATTGGTTGAATGAAACAACAAAATTTGGGTAGCAAATTTGTTTAAAATGAAAAAATGTGATTCCTTTTTTTAAATTAATTTATGAAATAATAATAATAAATTTATTCACCTACTTACTATACATAGTTACCTACCTACCTTATTATGCACATATATATACATCTATATACATAGAATGTGTATCTATTTCAATATATATATATATATTGGTATATGTTGGTAACAAAAATTGAACCTTGGTCTAAATACCTAAATGCCAATGCCCTTTTCCGACTAGCCATTACATGACTTTGTAACATAATGTGTCAAATAACAAATATAACATGTTTTCCCCAAATCATTTTACAAATTAAAATTTTGACATGCATTTTCTTTCTTAGTTTTTGCTCAAATGAAGCAAATGAAAATGAATTCTTGAATGATTTTCAAGGATCTACATATATAATAAATAAACATACACAAATTCAATTCATTTGAAGGAACATGCTTTTTTATTTTGTAATTAAACAACTCAACAAATATTTCTTCAAGAAAAATATGTTTTCATTACTTGATTTATATTTACCTACCCACCTACCAACTACATACATATTAACTTCCTATTTACCTATTTAGAACCTACCTACAACTTAAATACCTACTTACCTTCCCCCATTTTAACCAAATAGCTAAATAATAAATAGTTTTATTATCTATTATTAAATGAAACCTACAATAAAATTTATCATTTTCCCGAAATTTTATGATAAGATCTTTTATTTATTAAAAACATGGTTTAAACAATCATATAATCTATCACATTGTAACTAATTAACAATGTACATTAAAGTGTTATTAAAAAATATAATAAATAATTATATATATAAAGGTAATGCAATAAAATTTGTCTTAAAAAAATTATGCACATGTCCCATTTGGCTTCATGTTTTAGTTTATTACAATATTGTCCTTTTTTAATTCTAGAGATGTCCATTTTTTTGGTCATATTTGATTAAATGTGACATTGATCAAGTAGTTAAAAGTTCATTTTAATTAATTAAATTGGTCAAAAGATGCATTTCACTTTAGCAACCATGAGTCTCCAATGAAATTGAGCAAGTTTTTAGTCAAGATAGACAAGACAATCAAGTTAGACAAGACAATCAAGTTGGATAACTTGAAAAGTTGTGAATAGTGACAAGTTTATGAGATATGGGTTTGATAAAATAACATAATTTTGAGTCTCTCAAAACAATCATGAATCTAATTTCTAGTAGGTTAAGAGATTTGGGAAAGAATTAAAGAAACTTGAAGAAGTTGGTGTTGTCCATGATTTTGTTTGGTGGGTTGTGATTTCATCTTTCGAAACACATCATATCCGATCTACATAATTCTTAAATTCACGTAAAGGATCTTTAAAAAAAAGTCTATTCATCAAAGATTAAATTCAAAATCTGTTTTAGACCTTCAACTTGCAATGAACCTTAAGTCCAAAAATCATTAGTTTAACATTTTTTTATCATTCTTCTGTTAAGATCAATCTTAATTAATTATCATATGTTGTGCTTTGAATCTCATCACATTCTTTTTTGGATTGAAAATCTTGTATCATTGAATTAATTTGGTCAAGTAGCATTATGTCATCCATCTATTTTCACACCTCAATAGAAGTATATTATGTTTAGATCCCACTAAACTTGCTTTCCAATTTTGCCAATTGTGTCAATTTAATGGAGTGTGCAATTACATTCCCCTTAACGGTTCACAACATCTTATCCATGTTTGAAAAAAATACATGTACATTAGCCATGGGACCTTGTTTGACCTATATATTAAGCCTTGTTCAACATCAACAACAAATTTAATTTTGATAAAAAAATGAAATCCCAATAACACATCATAATTATCCATACCCACCACCATAAATGTCATGTTGCAATGTACTTCACATTCCACCTTAATTAACAATTTCATTGAGGCAACCTAATGCATGAATGATGACCCCAAAATAGTTTTGTATGAATATATTCATGTCACTCTATGCATCAAACTTAACTTTCTAACCATGCTTGTTAACACGATCAACATTGATGTTCCCATGTCAGTTAACCCATTCATAATGTTATTAAGTATCTTCACCAACAAATATCGTCAAGGACATGAATTTATGTTATCACCAAACAAATACATGAATTTCAAAAGTTTTAAATTGACAACAAAATGGTAACATGACAATATATGTGTTAGGCATGACTATTAGAATAATGGTTATGCGGCTATCAACTATGTAATCAAGAATAATTTTTTTCTTTTGTATATCATTGTGAAGGATGATGGAGCAATAGGAACCTTTGTTGGTTTCAATTTTGGAGTTTTGTGGGTCTAGGTTAGTGCACAAATCTAACAATTTTCATGGTAGCAATTAAAGGGGCAATAGGGTGAGTGATAAGAAGTTCATACTCAAAATTTTGAAAAAAATATTTTTGTTAAATTTGTTTGCATTGGCAATCTAAAAAGTTGGAACTAGCCCACCTTGAAATTGGAACCAACAAGCTTCATGAAACTTGTAACCATCGACCTAGAAAAACAATCCAAAAAGTTAGACCTAGCTTTAGAACTATTGGGTTTCTATTGGACTCAAAACTAACAAGTAATTTTTTTTATAAAAAACATTAAACCTGGATTCAACAATTTTTCAAAAAGATCCTAACTCAACCAACATTGGTTTGAACCTACTTCATTGGGGGGGACACTAGTTTTAAAAAAAGTAGAAAATACGTGAGTAAAAATATAGGGTGCAATATATTGGTTGTTGGGTAAAAATTATAAGTTAATTAGTTAAAAAATAAGGTACATTTTATTCAAATAATAAATTTAATTATAATATAAGGTGGCTTACACACACACACACACACACATAATTAGATAATAATAGGGTGATAAAAAATAGGTTGGACATTATCTAATACCCCCTTAAAAATGGTGGTTGTTTAATGCATGTAGATCCCAAATTTTACAATAAGTGTCCCTCCCCCTTTACAATAATGCACTTTTGGAAGAAGATGGAGTGAAATAAAAAAGGCCTTCCAATTGTTTATGGGATTGGGAAATGTAACATGGAATGTTTTTTGAAACAATGACAAGTAAAAAAGGTAGAGACATAGGAAGCAAGATAAAGGATATGAAGGGGCCAAAGTTATGAATAAAGTTGTTTTTATGTTTTTTGGTTTTGTTTCAAGACTTTGGACTTTTGTAATGTTAATTTCTAAAACATCATATATTAAAGCATTGGGGATGGAGGTTGTGGGCATGTTGTCCAAGTACATTAGTTATGTATGTTTGTTGCATCTATATTCTTTCTTTGGGTGGCGAACTTGCCTGCAAGGGGGGGGGGGGATATCTTAAGTAAAAGAGCATGAGCAAGGAAGGTATGTGTGAAATATAACATGAGAGAAGAAAATCACTTGAAAAAAATGGTATCTAGGATGATTGTTATAGTTTCAATATACTTAAGGAAAGTGAAAGGTAGAATTGATCTAAGAGGTAGGTGTTGTTGAACCAATTCAACCTTGGCAATAGTCCACATAAGATCCTTGAAAAAGGTGAAGGAAAGAACTTGAAGGATTTTAAGGGTGATAAATAGATTGTTGGATATGTTTGAATGGAAGTTAGAAGTGAAAGGGTTCGACTAGTAAACCTAGTATACGAGGCTCTTTTGAAATTATACCATTGTTTGATTAAGATTTGAGGTGGTTAAGGTAGTGTACATATTTGTATTGGTAGGTTTAATGACTAATTGCAAGAAAATCTCTCTCTCTCTATAAAAGGTGATTGTTCTTAGGTTTCTTAAGGGACAACTTAGTTGAGCCTTAGGACAATGAGTAAATCCTATAAGAACTAATTCAAAGTTTAAACGAGGAAAAACTATCAAGAACCCCATGTCTTTAAGTAAATATCTCCATATTTATTGAGTGTTCAAAATCTACTTCACAACACAGTCTAATTCAAATACTTTTTAATGATTTTTGACATTAGTGAATAAAAAAGGTTTAAAGGGCATTTAATATACTACCCCATAAGAAGTTGTGTTAAAGTCTTCTTATGGGTCCAAGGGGTTCAACATAAAGCCTTTAAATTTTAGTTTTTTTGCAAAAGTTAATAATGAAACCTAAGTGTTTCTGTGATTTATGTACAATGTCAAGAAGTCATAAATAGCTTATAAACGTCCCCTAAAACATTTAGGTTTTTCTTGAAAACTACATATGTTGCCTTTAATGTTTCTCAAAAGTCATGAAAGATTCCAAGAATTTTTTATTCACATTAAATATAAATTTATGAGAACTAGATAATGGGGTTATGTTTTTGTATGTCCTTAACATCTATAGAAAACAACTTTATACTCAACAAATTTTTTTTTTAATGAAATGATCTATTAAAATTGTGAAGCATGTATCTAAATATCCCCTATCCTTGGCGCAACAATTTTTTAGTCATAAATCTTCATTGTCACATGCATAAAAGGCAAAGGAAAATCCAAAATAATATCTTGCCCAATAGGTTGCAATGGTAGCCCATTTAATGACAATTTTGTAAAATTTCACCCAAATTTGAACATATGTGTAGAATCCCATATTCATAACCTTGATGGCTAGGTCTTTGACGCATGCCTCCTCTAGGTGCAACCCAATTATGGTGATAGAAGTAAATCCAATTATCTAAAAGAAGGCCACCAATCCTTGGTACACCCTCTCATTCCAAAAAATCAAATTGTTTATTTGTCATCTTATGACAAACACATGCACAAAATACAAACGGTTTTCTTTCACAATTTCAAGACCTCACTAGATTTCACTTTCCCATCTCTTCACAAAACCATGATTGTCCAAAAGTTGTCATCACCGCCATGTCACTTTCCAATTTAGTTCGACATGCATTTAGAGACAAGAGATGGAACTAGCACAATGGAGTAGTCAAATTCCAAGTGCCTTACAATCCTTCCAATGCATGCTAGTTTGTTGAACACCAAAAACACAAAGACAATTCAAAAGAAGTGTGTGTGATTTTCTTATTTGTAGACCACTAACACACGAAGCCACCACACACATTCCTCGATGTGATTTGGGATCGCATTATCAATACAACAACTTGCTCCTATGCATTCCATTCCTAAAAACAACTCCTCCTTGATCTACATCAAACAAAACAAACAACCATACATATGATAGCAATGCACTCTACAATCACAACCCCAAAGAACCAATGCCAACTAATCTTCCTTTCTCCTCCACTAGAAAACAACATTCCCTTTAGTTGTCACTTCTCCTTTGCTGGAAGCCAATGCACCCTCTTGGTGAAGCCCAACCCCTAACCCTAATTTCCAATTTCACACCACCAAAAAGCCATGTCACCCACCACTTTGTAAAACCAATTTAAATTCTTATTTCCAATGGACACTGTAACTCATACCAATGGAATAGACCATAGACCACAAATGTTGCAATCGAACACATGGATGAATGAAAGATTATTGCGTGGATGGAACTAAGATCATTGATGAAGCTAATAACATAAATAATAATGTTACTGGCTATGTGGATCAAATTCAAGGATATGGATGATGGGCAACATTCACCCATGAATGTAATTTCATCCATATTGCCAATGGCATCCATGTGGTTATAGTCCATCCATCTTAAATTGAATTTCATCTAGGTGATATTTTCATCATCCATACATCTATTTCCATTGACAGATTTTCATCTTCACTAATGCCCAATTTCATCATGTTTTCCAAATCCATTCATATTAATCTTTGTTCATATAGCCTGATTTTCTATGTCATTAATTTCATCCCTACATGTTTGATGCTTGTGATCAAAATTTCATATTAAGGATAATTCGCTCATCCATTTCAAATTTCATCCATATGACCTCTTGCATCCATGTGGAGAAAGTTTAATCCATGGATACAACATGATCTACCATCTAGCTTTCTCCAGTAGTTAATTTGGTTCATATGGCCACTTTCATGTGTAATAACTTCATCCAAGAACATAATTTCATTCATGCAAGGTACCAGTCATCAAACAAATTGTACACACATTCATCAAAGAGATGAGATTCATCAACACCATCAATTTTCATTCACAAGTATGACCACTGCATTTGTGTCATCAACTTCATCCATGTTGGATCCAGGGAATGAATTCAATCAGGTTTCCATTGAGTTAGGAGACGGTATCACTGTGGGGAACTCCAACATAATGCCCCTTCTCAGAACCAACTACCTCTGTTCACAAATCTAGCTCTAGACAGTGTATGGACAATCCGATTTCAGATCAGAAGGTTGATCTGGATTCAGGATAACAGTCTGGATTTTTCCAGTTCAAACAATAAGAAGATCTGATGGATGGATCTCCTGGTAAAGGGCATCATCAGTAAGGAGTTGTTAAGGATGTGCCAGGTGAATTCTGTCCTAGTCATCTGGTTTTGAAGAACCAGAACTATAGTTACAAGTTTGTCACAGTGAACATGGTCCATAATGAATGTGTGAAGTGTCTGCTCAGCTCACTGTATCCTTACAGATGCATGATACCCATGTGGGTTGGCACACACTCACCTGATGTCTTTTGTTGGGTATGTACTCGCCTGAACTTAGTGTCTAATATCAGTGAGAAAATTGCACACAAAACGCTTGATGATGTTTACCTCCTCATAGAAAGAATATTCGGGCTCCGGTGAGGTTGTAGTCAGTAAGCTCAAGCTCCATCAAGTAGCTTGCCACTCGCTTCACTGCCTGCAGTTTCCCACCCACAAAGATGTCACAGCTTCTCATCCGAGAGAAATTCCCAAGCACACACAACCCATGCTGCAATTTTTCTTACTTGCTTGCACCTTCCAGTGATTCCAAAGATCTCAATACACACTTACAAATCCATGTGGAGGTAGGAAATGGAGACAGACCAGCTGCATGTTTTGGACATCTGCTTCAGAAATGGATGCCAGCTTTTGGCTCCATATCTGAAGGCCAGGGAGTCCACTGGTGTTACTGTCAGTGTCCAGGCCTTCTTCCAAGCGTGCCTTCTCAGCCCTATAGTGTTTCCTTGCACTCTCAAACCAATGCAGGGAATCAAACTGCTTGTCTTGTCCTAGCACCTGTTGTCATGCAGGATAAAGCATTGGCAAATGGGTAAAACACATTTGTGACAATCTTCACCTGCAGACTCTGTTGTACAAATTGTTACTATAAAAAATACCACATTGATGGAGCTTCAAAGAGTGTGGTCCTTGTTGGTCCTAGTGATGGATTACAGCTCTTCATTTGAAAACCAAAATTTGGTGGATGGGCAGCAATGAATATCCCACCTTAAGAAGATAGGCAATTCCAAGGACAAAGCCATCATCTGTGAAGAGGGAATCTGCAGAGGTGCGGCTGCGTTTGAAGAGCTTGTCTTTAGCTTGCAGCATTGCTTCAATTGCACTTATCATGAGTGCTGGCACTACAAGGAAAAAATCCTTTAAGTGCACGTTACCATCACTCTGCAGCTCCTGTATTTCCAAGAAACAAAACAGTCATGTCACTGCTCTAAAGATTTTTCCAAAGCAACTGACCCTGTCACTTTTCTCCATAGACTCAAACAAAAAAAGGTCCAGAAAAAACATCAGTGACTCTCTGAATTGAAGATCCAGTAATTAAAATTCCTTTAACGCTTCCACAATGTACCAACCTTGCAGGACAAAAATTCTCACTCTGTACCTACTTTTTAATCCAGGATTTGGTGACCAACCTGAGAAAAAACATTGACAAGTATGTTGAAGTAATTTGTGCCATCCAATGACATATTTTGAGTCTCCAAAGCAGTGTCCAGTAATTTCCCTGCTTGTATGGTTTCTGGTGACATGCCAAGGTCCTTAGAAGCTAGCTCAAAGCTGATATTCTTGCCTTCTTGCACAAAACTGCCAGACCCAAAACTATGTTCAGTATTACACTGAAGAGTGTATACAAATCTGTAGAGTTGCAATTTCCAGAAGTGAACTTTGTTTGAACTGTACATACCCAGAAGTGGCACTACAGTAACTGAGACCTCCCAAGCGTACCATCCGCACAAAGCCAAGGGCATTTCCCATCTCAGCAATCAACTGCCGGAACTGGTCCAAATAGCTTTGGCCACTCTCGGTGAATCCCAGTTTTCTGATCTCCAAATTGAGTTTTTGAGCCCTTGCAACAGGATACTCCTGTCTTTCGTTCCCTTTGGTTTCCTGCCATCAGTGTTACCCATCTATGAGAATTGGACCTTTCAAATACATGGGCAAAGACCTGCAGCAATATTTCTTTCAAGCCTGTAAAAACAATTGATTAGTCACATTGTCACCAGACCGCAACTACACTGTAACTGCAGGGATTGGAGAGGGACATCAGCAGGACAGTTGGGAACTTACACCCAACACAGCTATTTGTAATACACCCAACCCTTAGTTATGCATCTGTTTTAACCACCAAGACAAACAGGGTCAAGTGAGGGTTACCTTGAAAAACCGACGCTCCTTGACAAGGCGTGACTTGATATGATCATCAAACAGAAATTGAGAGAAAGCAATAAACTTGTGTGAAAGGTACTGGTAGGTGAAATTGACAGTTGTGCTGATGATGCCAGTGCCATGCGTGCGTATGGAGTTGGCCACATGATTCACGCTGATGGTGTTGATATGTTTACGGTAGGATGCATTTGTCATCCTTTCTATAAACACCTGCATTCTCAAGATCATCACCTGTGAGAGAGTTGTCACTGCATTCTTTCTTCTACTGTTTACACAAACATATCACATGTGCTTCTCAAGTAAATTCATATATCAATGAAAACATTTTGGAGACTTCATACAGACAATGCCACTGGGGGAGTTTTCACATGAAAAACACGAAGTGACAACCATAACCACAAGATGGTACTGGTCACACAAATGAACATATAATACAGTTGACAATGTGGAAAAACATTCTTTCAGAGATGATCCATGTGAATAATTTTCAACATGTGGGGCTCAATTGAAGGAGAAGCAGACTCGCCACAAACAACAAGGTGGTGTGTGGGTATGAACCCAAGTTGTGACCTGAGTGTTGAGATTGTACGTATAGGAGGCAACAAAGATATGAATGTTGCGCATGATTTCCAAGACATCAACACCCTGCTCCAGTGTCTGGCAAGGTAAATGTAAATTGTCCAGCTCCAATCCATATTTCTGTTCGGCAAGTTGTCGCATCTCCCCATATGTCTGCAGTCATTCAATCAATCACCTCTTGCCCACCAAATGAATTCTCAAGAAGAGACTAGCTTGCACTTGGCAGAGTATCCCCAACACAGGTTAAAACACAAATTCCTGATAATGTGTGACTACTGCCCGATCCCTCTCTAATCAGTCTAGTGCAAGCTCCCACCAGCCCATAACAACCTCACCTCTCACCTTCCAGTTATGGAGAGAGACAGCAGCATGGTTGTAAAATGCAGCATTCAGATAATTTTCCACATGGCTCTTGATGTGAATGTACTTGGATGCCAGCCTCAGTGGCTGAACTTGAAGAAACCACGACAAATCCCGAACACCAGTCTGCCAAGAATTACAAAGAATTACTAAAGATTGAAAATTTAACAAAAGGGCACGCTTGACTCAGATGAAGATCCTGCATTCAAATTGCTTGATTTAACAAATTCTCATACAGAACCAAGAGCTGAGATTTTCAATATGAAAAAAAACAAGGTTCCCACATATGAGAAAAACAAAGATGGTGGTGCACCCTTAGATTTACCTTGGTGGGATTGATGTTTACTGTACCCTTGAGATGGGCAGAGTGAACATGTAGGCGTAGATCAGTCTCAATATCCCGACACAGTGGTGTTACCACTTCCTGCTCTTCACAAAAGCCACAAATCATTTTCATCTGTCTTGGATCCACAGTGATGATGGAGGAGTAGATCCATTTTGCACTGTGTTGTTATTCTGTGAGATATACAACCAACCACCTTGAAGGTTCTTTTGGCAGAGAATCTAATTTTGTGATGCAAAGAGAGATGTACACACTAAGGTGAACCTTACATTGCTGATGGCATTTTCCATCTCTTCTTCATATGAATCGATCACATCATTCTCTGCATGACCCAATTCTAGCAGCTTTATGCCATCTTGAAACGCCATTACCAAATACTGAAGGCTGTGGGCCTCATTTGTCTGAGAATAGAGCAAGGAAAAGCATGTGGGCATCATCCCTCTACACCAATACAAAAAGCTGCAATCTGTTGCTGTTTCTACAAGCTCCTGGATTTCAGCTGCTGTGTCCACCAGCATACACATCTCCAATATCCCTCCAACTGCCTCCTCTGGTAGCCTCTTCTGCTGCAATTTACACAAGACTATCAACAGTCTCCTCTCTGTCTGTCTGTCTGTGTGCATAGAAATCCCATTCTTACTGGAAGGATGGAAGGCAGACTTGGACATCAATAACAAAAAGGCAATATGAGAGAAGTGGATTGAAAACAAGGTGCAACAAAGATGATGGAACCCACAAGCCCAAAGAGCGCCTCAAGACAAAGACGCAAGACAATGCGGTGTTGCAAGCTTGGCTGGCCTTGGAGTGTCTCCAGAGCCAGACTAACCTGGCAAAAACACCCAACCATCCATCGCCCACTCCTGATCAGTTTACAGCACAAGGCTCCATCAGCTTTTGAGAATGTTACAAAACCCCAGGTTCATCAAGATCTAAGATGATCAAGGATATGTCGCAGATCATCATCCATCACAGAGAACTGACACTTCATCACTTCCTCACTTCCTCACTTCATCACTTCATCACTTCAGCTACCCTGAAACATCAAGCTCCATACGTAAACATTTGGGAGAAACCCATCAGAGGTACAAGGAATCTATAGGTAATAAGTATCAAAGAGAATGACAACCACTTACTGCAGACAATGCATCCCGGATTTTTGTATCAAGATCCTTCCCACCTTTCAGAAATTACAGCAACCAAAACGAGGACCAAATCAACATCAGTAGTCCTATGCATAGAGTACAGGTTGAAATTCTCCCCACATAACCAAATTATGACCAAGCCATTGTCTGAAGGAAATGTCAGGAATGTGCATTCTGAAGCTGGTCAGATTTTAATTGCCATTTATTCACACCAAGAGTGAGAGGGAAAGAAAAACCCACGAGTGAGAGAGCGTGCAAGAAGCTGTAGACCACTAGCTTTGGAGTTTGCAACCAAGTCGGCTTCCAGTTGGGCCTGCATGGATGGATGCATCATGGATTGTAATGACATCCATTCTCCTTCATTTTGCTGTTACCCACTATTATTATACAGAAAGAGAAGTTGTCCATTCATGGTGTTTAGCAGATCAACAGAGCACCGAACAAGCATTGGGTAATAGTGTTAAGAGACATTGTGGGCTGGATTATAGGACTAGATTTTGCAAAAGACTTTGGTTGACAAGTATACAAGTTTCAAAAAGCCAGCCTTGTGTGCCCACCTACACAACCCACCACATTGGACTTTGAAAGATTGGAATTTTGCATACTCAAGGATATGAAAGTTTTTATTTTTGTTTGAGCATGGGAGCAGTGAGCTGCAGGATGGAGAGGTGTCTGACTTTTTTACCTTAAGAGGAAGGAGCTGCTTTCGAATCTGAGCCTGACCCCATTGAATCATGTGGGGCATGCCTTGTGTAGTCTCCTTACTCCGTCTGTAATATGCTGTCCTCACTGCCTTTTGAGACCCACCCCAATAGACAAAAAAATGCAAAAAGTCTCTTGATAATATATTATTCTGCAATCTTTGGGTGTGGGAATTCAAGCTCTTGTAGTAATAAGTAATATAAGTATTTTCACCACATTTTGCTGATAAAAGAACAACAGTAGACTTTTCTTCTATCCATTGATTTTTTTTCCAGATTGGAAGGTGGATGATAATACCTTCAGAAATTCAGCAGCATGCTGCAGTCTCCGTACTTGTTCCTTACTTAAAGGTTCCTGTGAAGCATCCCCCAAGCATTTTGACGATCAGATCTCATGAACAAATCACTTATACAATACACCCCTAATCACAATGATCCCAAAAAATCAAAGAACATAAGATGTCTCAAAGAAAATAAATGCAGCATACAATTTTGGAATAATCTCAGGGGAACTGCTATAAATGGAAGTGCAATATCTACTTTAAAACACTCCCTTACCTCCAGAGACAAATGCCATTGAATAGTGGTTCGCACAATGTGGCAAAGTCTGTTTCCTAAGAACACACCCTTTTCACACACCAAGCAGTGCAGTTCAGCATCTTCATAACTGAATATGCGTGAACCAGCATGACCCAACAACCTTGGCAGATGGAAATGGATAAGCGAACTGTAAGGTAGGAGAGGCCTAGCTGGGAAGCAACTACCTGAGCGAGCTGCTTCAGTCTTAGTCCCAGCATTGCATGAATTGCCAGTTGCTGTACCTGCATTATCAACAGTGGAGCGAGCCAATTGTGGAACAGCACAAAACCCAATCCAAAAAGCAAGGGGCAGAGAAATGACAGAACCATAAAGTGAGCAAATAAACACACAATCCATCTGCAAAGGCATGAAGAGAAGAAATGCTACCATTGGTGACACTGTTGAGTCGAATGACACAAGCCAGTTCACCAACCCATTTTGCAGAATTGGTGCACTCCTGACAAAAACAAAGAGTAACATCTCCATTCAATCCCAAATCAGCTGCAAACATCTTGTTACAAGAACAGAGCTCCCATATGAACCATGGGCACCTGCCTGCGCCTGGAAACCTAACAAAGGAGGGTGTACTACTGCCTTACAGTTCTGACAGAATAGCAAAACCTACTTCCTCATGTGATGGATAGAACCCTAAAAGCTGCTTTTAGTGAAGGTTCCATAAGCAATTCATACCTGGTAAGATCTTCATCAAGGCTTGCTAAGTAAGCAGTCTTGACAGTACTGGCCTCCTTTTGAGCTTCCTTAATAAAGGTTGAAGCAAGAGCTGATGAGGGGAGCTGGGTCCCTAGAAAATCCACAGGGAGCAGATGTATATTGCCAAAGAGATGTAGTACAGGTGCACGCTTCAAGACTTCAGAGATGAGTTTGGTGAGCTTCTTTTCAGGCCCAGAATCCACTGTGATGAAATGCCATCCAACCCAATTGGTGAATTTTCTGCTTCTCATCCACAACTGACCAACATGGGCAAAATCAGTTCCCAAACATGTGTACAGCCGCCACTTCCAATTAACACAATTGCAGATTTGCTCTATCCATCAGGATAATAACACAACTGGTAGAGTGTAATACCAGTCATCCAGGAGTAGAAAACAAACAAAGCAAGTAGACTTGCAAGCTTCTCCCGTTCATAAGTTGGCTCCCGGATTGTATCTGTTTTGCACATGACATCACCTGAAACTTGTCCATATCTTTGAGAGAAAATATCAAATTTTGTTGGCTGAAACCAGACATTATCCTCTCCCTATATCATCACATCTTGTATACCAGATGTGCTCCATGCAAGCGACGTATATAGATGTGGGGAGATGGGCCTTTCATGCTCACCAAGTCGAGAGAGGACTTGACCAATGCTGTCACGTAGGCATACTGCAACCTCATCAAGAAAAACTCGGTTTGCCTTCAAATTTGCCATCTCCGGATGCAAAGCAAAATCCTCTTGCAAGCACCTCTACAACAGAAAAACACTCCCATATTTTTCAGTTCGCCCATGACAAGCATTTCCAACATGCAACAACCTGTGGGGACTTGCAGCAGCAGCAGCAGCCTTGAACCACCATTGACTTTATGTTCATAGTGTCAAGCTGAAAGCTGCATGGATGAGAAGAATAGGGCACCTGGAAAAGTCCAGTTATCAACACATTGTCCATATCATTTACAGCTCGGTCCAATTCCTCCACATGCTCTGCTGCCATCCCAAACCTTGATGGCTCACTTCTTACTGAGTGGAGCATTCTGCACTCCCACAATGAGTCCACCCACACTTGAGCATTGCATTGCAACAACATTACATGTCTATTAACTTCCATCATCATCTCCTGAGGGATGGAGGAAATGTTGTTACTGCAACTGATCACTGAAGTACCAGAATGGAGAGAGAGGGAAGAGAGAAGCAGGCAGGCAGGCAGACAGGTAACCTTGTGAAAAGGGACATGGTGTGGCCAATGGTCAAATTTTGGGCAACGATTTCATCGATGGTGACAAGCACGGCAAATCCATCAGCCAGGGATGAAAATGCTGTTTGCAAATGCACGGATGTGAAAGAGGAATACAGGCTGGGAGGACTATTGTTTGTGTAGATGGCTCCCAACTGCTGCACCAGGTTCACAATGACTGCTTGCAGATCAGACACAAAGTTGAGAAGCTCATCGAAAAACACTAATGACCTTGCAAAAGTCTTCTGTAGCTCTCCTTCTAGTGGAACTTCTTCTCCACTGGGTCGCAGTCCAAAAACAAGCAGTTGTGGATAAAACTTCCTGAGCGCCTGCACTTGGGGGCAAGACACCCAAAAAAAAATCATAGGTAGTCAATTCAACAAACTGTAATCACTCCCACAATGCTTTTCTTCTCCGGGGGGTTGTTTCCTGTTTGAAAAGAAATCTTCACAATCTTTTGGGGGGATTATAATCCCAGCAAAGCTCCAGCTTTTAGGTTTGTATCCTGTGAAACATGGAAAGGGAGCTGCAAATTCTCCCACACATCCCATGATGAAACCAAGGGGGCAAAAAAAACACTTTGCCAAACTGCAGGTGGTGGATTTGCCTACATCTGATCTCATGAGCTGGAAATCCTTTTGTCCTCCTTGATATGAAAACCCTAATCCTCATACCCAGGTTCTCAAAATGGCACTCTCTCTCAAAGACAACAACGTTACCACCCTGTAGTGATGAGATGTGTGAGCATCTGATGGAGCTCCCTTTAGGGTTTGGAAGATCCATATATAACCTAAGTTTTCCATAAAAGGGAGATTGAATTCATGGGAGTTGAACAAAGGAAGCAAGAATAACAAAAGGGTGGAATGGATTGGATTGGATTTCAGACCAGCTGTCGCAGACGAGCGATCTGGAGGCAGTCAAAAGACAACACAGTCATCACTTTGCTGAACAGATTCTTCGTTGGAATGATATCGAGAACTGTGACATCATGATGATGATCATCAGAACAGGCAGTGGTGATATGAAGAGGATCATGGTTGATGTCTCCAACATTGGTAGAAGCAACAACACCCATCAATCCATTGTCTGCTAATCTCTCCACTGTCTCTGACACTTGGCCTCGCCATTCATCCACAAACCTGCGCAGCTTCTCTTGCTGCTCCTCCACGATCAATCCACCTCCTCCTCCTCCTCCTGATGCTCCTGATGCTGCAGCAACATTACTCCGCTCCACAATTACCATCGTTGCCAAAAGTCCGTCTCTTTTCTCCGCCAACTAAACTCTAAGAATCTCCAGATTCATCAATTCTTTCCAAGCAAATTGCGGGACTGAAGTGATTAGGGTTTGTTGCACTGAATTTTTCTCAAGGGGGTTGGATTTTTTGGATTTTTTGGGGGGTTCCTATCAAGTTCCCACTTTGTACAGCAAACTTTAATCAAATCTAGATAAAACAATTATGAATTTGGTTGGGGAATAAAGTTATCCATAAAGTCAGGCGATTAGGGGGCGAGAACCGTCAGTTTCAGCATAATAATGCATCAAATGCTGAACTGGGAATGAAATTTTACAAAACAAAATAACTGGGACCCAAACTTCTTTTTCCACAAATTTTGGTGGTAAACTGAGTTTCATCGGCTGGAGTGAACCAGTAGCCACCTGTGCACGAGTTCGGGATGAGGTCGTTCTGGCCGTTTGGGATGCACCCAGACCCATCCAAGTAGTCAATTTTTATTTTCCCCCTCCCTGCCCAGCATTCTGTAAGCCCCCTTAACCCCAGCAAATTTTTCATACATACCTACTCCCTCCTACTACCTACTATCTCTACCTAAACCTTATCAGCCACTGTAAATCCTAACTTCATTGTCTAAATCCATATGTAGTGTGGAGCTTTGGAACTTAGAAGACCTTTGCAATTGTGTAGGAGCTGTGGAAAGCATTGGAGTTTTGGGGTAGCTTTAGAGAGTGTTGGACCAGCTATAGACAACAACATTAAAAGGTGAGCCCCTAAACTGCTCTTTGTGTTTTTTTAAGTTGATATCTTCCTAGTCTACTTCTTCTTCTTCTTGTTGACTTCACAACTCTTTTCAACCAGGAAGAAGACAACAATGCAGGCGTTGTCATTTTCCTACTCTTTTTCTTGTTGAATTGTTGTCTTCATAGCTCTTCTTAGCCAAGAAGACAACAATGCGGGTGTTGTCATCTTCCTACTCTTTTTATTGTTGAATTGTTGTCTTCATAACTCTTCCTAGCCAAGAAGATAACAATGTGTGTGTCGTTGTATTTTTGGTCTTCTTGTTGAACTACTGTCCTCACAATTCTTTTTAGCCACGAAGATAATGACACATACGTTGTCTTCTTGGTCTTCTTGCTTTCTTGTTGCTTTCACAACTCCTCTCAGTTAGGAACATGACAACGCATGCATCATCATCTTCCTAGTGTTCTTCTTGTTTTCACAACTCTTTTCAACCAAGAAGACGATGATGTGTGCATCGTTATTTTCTTGGTCTTTTACTTTGCTACTACTTTCATAACTCCTCTCAACTAAAAAAATGACGACACGCACGTCATCATTTTCCTGGTCTTCTTGCTTTGTTGTTGCCTTCACAAGTGTTTTCAACCAAGAAGATGATGATGTGCACATACTTGCGCTCATGCTTACCTCTACCAACAAGAATTTTTGGGCCTAGTTGCAATATTCACATTCATACTTAGGTTTACCAATTGAAATTTTGGGGCCTAATTACAATACCCACACTCGTACTTACTTTTATTAATTGGAATTTTGGGGCTTAGTTGCAATACTTGCATTTAACATTAATATTATCACTATCCTTGTGTTTTTGCATTTCAAAATTTTTTTGTTTATTATTTGGAAACAATAATAACCTTTATAGCATATTAGACTTGATGCGTGTGTTGAATGCATGATGTTCAATGCATTTGGGGTATGGTTTCTTCCATACAAAATTGATCCTAACACAAATTTCTTAATACTAATGGCAACAATCTTTATTAATAATTGACATCGTTTAGTATATAGATTTGTGTGACATTATTTATTCATGACATTGTTTAGTACATGAATTTGTGTGATTGAACATTGTTTCATGCCAATCTTTGAATTGTTTGACATTATTTCCAAATCAATTTTCTATGCAAGGTAACACCAATCTTGGGTGTAAAACTACATTCATTTTTGTGAGGCATATGTTACGAATATTGCATGTCAATACTCTCATGTGTGAAGTAGCATGTTCACAAAATTTCACATCACCTTCTTTACATTCACTTGTGATTTCTTAAATTATAGTGACCAATTGTGTAAAAATCTTTTCCATTTGGGTTGATGACTTTATTATTTCATTAAACCCTATAATGCCACCCATAGGGAGATCACTTTGTTCCATGGTCATGAGCCCATCGAACTCCATGATCCCATCATCGTTGGATTCCATATCATTTGAAATATGTCGTGAGTCCACAAACATGTGACCCAATGTTCCACAATAATGAATGATATATTCCTGAATAATGTTTGTGCATGCGAGAATCGCCACAATTTTGTGTTTACACATATTTCTTCGCAATGCGCATTCACATGTGCAACAAGATATTTTGGTGAATCGAAATTTCACCACATAAATGATGTTGGGAAAGTGTTGGTTTTGTACGCCCCAAGTTCCATCTTTTTGAAGGTTGGTTGGTACACATGGGTGAGTGGAATAAAGGCTACCTTTTCCACACTTCATGTAACAATGGCCTACATACCCTTGTTTTTTATGAAACCTCTTTTCTTCATTTCCAATGTGTGCATGTAGTGGCATGCAATGATTGCTATTAATTACCACACCAAATAATCAATCATATGGCCTCTAAGGCCTTTTATGTCAAGAGCAAACCAACATTTCAACACACCATGATATGATTCAATGTTCGCTTGGGTGTCTTGGTTGGAATGGGGCATTTGTTGAACATCCACCATCCATAATTTTGTAAACATAAACATAATGCACAAGGGTGAACAACATGATTACAAAAGAGTTTTGAATACTAAACCATGATAAACATTATCACTTACCAAATTGATAGTAATAAATCCATAAGTAATTTGTCCACACATCACTAGGTTCATGTTTGTGAAGGCTTTCTCTCATCAACCTTTCCACGTTTTTTGAAATCATCAATTGTTTTTCCATGATCGATGGACATGTACACCACATCATGAAGGTTTGGAGGATTGCCCTTCACACCTCCACATCTTTGATTTTTTTGATACCGTGTAAGTGCCATGCTTTGAAAACATGCCAACAATAAAAGAAGATGGGAGCCTTGTCCATACCCCATACAACCTTAATAGGGATACAGATGTAATAAAATCACCATCACACTACTAAAAATTTTGTGTTTTGCAACTGTCATTTGTAACTAAAATTTAGTTGAGTGCGACACATGCAACTATAAATTTGTGTAGTTGCATAAAATAAGTTACACATGAAAGTCAGTTGCATGTGACACTACGTATGTAACATGTATATACAATGTTAATATACATGTTCATACATACATACAAATCCAAATGTAGTTGCACGTTATGTGCAACTTTCCTTGCAACTATAATGCAACTAATCAAAATATGACACATGTTTACAAATTAAACAACTAGCTTGTGGACACGTGTCACTATTTAAATTTTTTTTGTTTTCAAAATTAAAAATTCATTGGATTAATTTCAATCATTAAAGTTTATGCCACTAAGATGATGACACATGGCACACCATGGAACGTTCATTGACCATTTGACACGTGTTGATTTTTAACACAAATTATATGGTGACACATGGTAATCAAAGCCCATCTTTTTTTTAAATTTTAAATATTAATCAATGAAATTTAAATCATCTGATTTATGGCTAATAAGATGTTGACACGTGGCGTGTAGGTAGGTAGGTAATAATTAAACCCTATGCAAGTAGGTTTACTTAGGTATGCAAGTAGGTTAAAAAGTAGTTAGGCTTAAGTTATATATGTAGGTTT
>Ga0116231_10004784_pt1 | contig 27181 bp, 17 predicted proteins | sample S1TSphgellanicum_2_FD_89695 | JGI IMG/M metagenome (GOLD analysis project Ga0116231, IMG submission 89695) | Host-associated microbial communities from peat moss isolated from Minnesota, USA - S1T2_Fd - Sphagnum magellanicum MG | ecosystem: Host-associated > Plants > Peat moss > Unclassified... | reverse complement strand
CTCCGGTTCTTTAATGATTCTGTGATTTTGTTATTTTTTATGAAATACCCTAACCCAGTGATTCTTTTGATTCTGAAAATTTTCAAATACCCAGAACCAATGAGTCCGGCTGGATGGATGACGAGACGAATTCAGGGGAAGCGGATCAAAGGCACGGATTTAAGGGAAGCTTCATCTGGAATATTCGGCCTCACGAATATGCGACCATCCTTCCTTTACTATAAGTAATGATATTGACTGAATATCACATGCACAAATACCAGTCCACTATCTATAGAACACATTTTAAAAAGATTATATACTAAGACTCGACTGATAGATCCAAAATTCAACACTGATATCTACCATTGTCCAACCGATACATTTGATAATTAGAAAAGTTTGCTTATTTTTATAATTTCCTCTTTGTTAAAGGGAGGAAGGCCCTGCTGTCAGGACATTATACCATAGAAACTAAGGGTGAAGCCTGAGGTCCAAGGTGTGATGCCCTACGACCATCTCCACAGTATGTGATCCTGCACAGTAAAAATGGATGAAGAAAATCCAACATGAAGCGGTTTGACTCAGGACAATGGTTTTGGCTCAACATAATATTGCAGGGTACCGTGGCTGGTACGACGCGCAGCAGCGCTGTGCACCTGCAGAAAAGAGTGTAATAAATATGATCTAACTGCTGCTCAGTGTTTCTGATCGGCCCATCATAATGATTGGTCCATGTTGTTTGTTATTAGTAGTTCCCAACCTTTTTTTTGCTGTCCCAGTTTCAGTTTTATTGGTGGGGTTGTAAAAGAGTACATAACTAAACTTGGATGTGAAAAATATTTTCGCAGGGTCACATATTGAGCACCGCTGGAGATGCTCTAATAGTAGGGCCTTACTCGCCGTAAAAATCGACAGATTCAAATGAATGGTGGAGGTTCCATCTCATCAAAACAGCCCTATTCCAGGGTAATTACATGATTGACCTCCTTGCACAAGTCTAGAGTAGGAAATTATGCTTAGGAAGGTCCCCCAATTACACTACAATTTTCAACCAAGGTTGTAAAGCAAAGTCCGGGTGGGAAGGAGTTAACCGCTTTTGCATCCCACCAGGCAGGGGTGGTGATTCAGGCTACCAAGTTTTTGGACATGAAAAGCTTTGTCTTCCCCGTAGTCAAGGAGCACTAAAGACTGGCTGCTGGTTTGTCAGACAAGGAAGGAAGATCCTACAAGCATCTTCCAAAGCATGATTGCTATATATATATATGCTTATATATAAGTCTTCACCAAGTGACAGTTGCTCATTGTCAAGATTTACGTGAACAGTCCACAAGTTGGCGGAAAAGTAAGTAGGCAGAGAGTGATGATTGATAGTGACAAAAGTATTATTATGTGACAGTTTCATTTTGTTAGAAAGCTATTGGAAGTTGTTATCACTCCATGTCTCTCCACAAAATAAGATCAACTAGCCTAGTAGTAATGAGTGTAGTGTAATGCCCTGGCAGCAGAGCATGGGCATTATTATACACCCTTTGAACCAAGGGGGCAGCAGCCTGAGAGGTCCCCTCCTTGGTGCAATACCCAGCATAATGTTCCAGGCAGGCCAGTATGTTATTAACAGGGCTATTCCCTGGTATGGTGAGAAATTGTGTCTTGTAGTTGTTTATAGTACATCATTTCCTGCTTTACTAGTAGGACGCCCTGCTGCTGTGCGTGCTTGTCCTGTGCAGGGGTGTTTGGCAATATGGAAAACCCACCACACCCACAAGGCTATGCTAATTGAGGACACAAGAAACAAACATGGATGGAAGGGTGATGAAAAATGTACCTGGCAAACTTCATTAACCAAAACACCTAGCAAAAGGTGAAAAAGAAGGAACAAAGAGAGAGAGAGAGAGAGGACCCAAGTCTGAGCCCTCACTAGAGCAAAACCCAAACTTGGTCACTAGAGGGGAAGGAGAAACAAACCAGATCCAGGAAAAACAGAATAACAAACCTATTTCCATTGACAACCAGTCTTGGTGCAGAAAGGAGTTTCATCCCAATTTCTCTTCTTTTGTTCATCCCCATATTTGCAACTTGTTTGCAATTTTGACCAAAGTAGGAGTACTTTTACCCAGTTTGAGTTTTGGCCTTGCATTTTGGGATTGTTCCCCATTACTCATCGTAAGGCACAAGGCAAACAATTTCATGAACGTAAACATGCATAGATTATGAGTTGTAGTAGCCGTAGGGTTCTTTACACCTACTCCTTTAGAGCAGGAAAGATCATACACATGTAAGTAGGCATGTCATCCCTCTCCCTCTTAAGGAGTAAGTGTAAGGTCCCTCCTCTTTTGTAAGAGGGATATCGTAATACCTTTACCATTTTGGCATCTTGTTGACAATTTTAATTTTTTTTTTCCATTTTTTTTTACTTAGGCAGTAAAAATGAAAAAATCCCTGAAATTTCTTTAGTTGAGATGGGGAAAAAAAATGCTGAGTAATTTTTGCATTATTTAGGCACACTGCACCACCAAGCAATAGAGCATACATGCAATAGTAATGTCAAACAAATTTCTAGAACTTTTGACATTGTGAACAATTGATTTTTAAAAAAAATTGAACATTTATTCAAAAAATGAAATTATTGCCAACATGGTACGGTACCATGATATTCAAGGATATAAGATACCCTCCAAATACACTCGAAAATTTCTCCTAATAATTTGCACAAAATAAAATTTGTAAGGAAAGAAAGGCCCACATGAAAAGTTGCTCATCACAAACAAAGGTGAAATTTAAAGGTGCTTATCAAAACAAAAGTCAAATGTGTGGATCACCTCCCAATTTGATTTTATTTCAAACCCAAAGTCAAAAGTAGTAGCTAAACTAATCCTTCTGGGTTTAGGGTTTGGGTACTGCAGTTACGAATAGACCTTACCTACAGTTGTGGACTAGCAAAACTTCAGCTGCCTCTTATCATCTGATTGTTTACTGCCTTTTCTTCTCTCTTTCTTTCCAACTATTGATTATTGGAATTAGTTCAATGAAGGTGCGTTCACACTTGGTGTTAGGGACTCTAGTGTTGAGTCCCTTGTCACCATACTAGTCATCTAAGCCTTAAGCTTCCTTATCATGAATATTTTATGTTGAACTAAGATTTAGTTAATATTAAGCTATCGCCCACTTAACATTGTGTGCTACCTAGGATGCCACCTAGATTTACATTAAACATTGATTTAACATCAAGTGTGAATGCACTATGAGTGGGCCAAGTTGCCAGCCAACATTATTAATTACTTGCTAAGAGTTTGAAGAGTGGTCCATTTTCAGTTGATGAAATAACTAGTAACTTGTGGGTGGGCCTTCCGTTTTGTGAAATGATCCAATGCAAGGCAGGCCCGTAGGCTGGGAAATTGCAATTTCTCTGCCTGCTGGCCTGCCTTTGTTACGACGCGGGGTAATACCGTGGCAATCGGGCATTACCCCAGGACCTGGGTCTTCTTGGTTCACAAGATGTAATGCCTTGATACGAGGGCACCATGGACCTTTTTTTCCCCCCCTAAACTAGGGCAATTTTCTGTGTGGAGCGAGAGTGATATTTCAATTGGACATGTGTCATGGGCAGGGTTTTTTCCCTCAATTTTTTTATACGGAAAAATTGGCAAACTTTTCCAAAAATAAGAAAATTACTCGAATTTGTACTAGAAATTTTATTTATCCGAAAATTTCCCACATTTTGTTTGTCAAAAAAAGACAAAATTTATCAGGATAAAAAAATCACTGCTCATGGGGGGCTATGGCAAATCATTGCTTCTAAATCCAGCAATTTATACCAGTAATTTATGAGAGAGGATTCTTCAAATTGCTCTAATCCTCTTACATAGTGGTTCATATGGATTGCATGGAAATTTTGAATTTTTTTGGCAGGTATGAGAATTTGTCAAATTATTTCAATGTTATAATTACATTAGAAAAAAGGTTTGAGCTTTTCGCCTTTCTATTTTGTGCAATAAATAAAATGTAGTGATCTTTGAGGTGATGTCTCAAGAAAAGTGAAGGGTCAAATTGAAAGATGTTAGTTAGGTGCCTTGTCAGATCAAAAGCCCGTGTCTCTAAATTTAGAAACAAAACCTTGTCAAGCAAAGCTTGGTTGTTTCAAGCACCACGTAACTAACTCCGACAACATAAGTATGTGTTCCCTAAATAGAGTTGGAGGCTCCATCAATGCATGGAGGCCAATATTGGCCTCCTTGTATTCAAGAGAATCATACCTTTTAGGGATTTTCTTAATGTCCCCCAAAGAGGATTCAAGTTTCCATGGATGCCCATATTTCATGAATTGAAACACCAACCATTTCATTCCCATGTTTATATGCTTACACAAAATTCCACATCTTGACATCCATGATCATGCAAAGTCATCCAAAATGAGGTGATGTCTTTTCTTGTCTAATTGCATTAGATTATCCAAGATAAGGTGATAGATTTGCTTGATTAATTATTGGAGGACATTGCAAATAAGGTGACGTCCTTTATTTTTGCATTCTTCTAGAGACATAGTCCACATGCATGGTTTGAAAGATCAAAAACAAGTATAGACTGCTCCTATTGATGTTAGAAAACTCATTTACAAAAAACCTTAAATACTAAGATATGACATAGGGTGATTTATTTTCACCATCAATTTTGATCTTGTTCAAACTTGGTGAAAAATGTGCACAATCCTATTTTAAAACATAGGTTTTCCACTTTGAAGAAAATTCAAAAATATGCATTTGAAAGAAATCATCTAAAGTTGATATTACAAAACTTATTCACAAAGTACTTTACACAATGTTAATATGTTACATAGTATGATTTCTTCTCGTCATCAATTTCAATCTTTTTAACATTTTGTTGTGTACATGCATAATGTTATATTTTCTAAATTTATTTTCAAATTTGATGCAAAACTAATCATATAATTAAAAGGAATTACCACACTTCAAAGTTAATGCTAAAAGTTTAATCTACAAACTATTTTACACAACCTTAGCATGTTACTTAACATGATGTGGTTATATGTGGTGCTGAAAGAAAAGTAATAAGGTTAAGGTTGACTGATTTATTTTCATTATGTGTGTATGTACAAAGGTTATGTTGCATGTGCATTTATGAAAGAGAGGAAGGGGTGTGCATAGATGTAATGTTAGGTTTCATAATTGGATAACATAGTTAAAATTTTAAAATGTAACACTTGCATGCACATAAAGTTGATTATCCAATCCCATATGCATGAAAAGTGTGTGTAATAAATATTAGGTTACCATATTGTGATAATGGATGTTGGTTTGCTTGGGTGTCACAAAAAAAAACATATATTATTTTTTAGAAACTAAAATATTTAAATATTACCAAAATCATGATCATTCCATCTATGACGATTGATTAATTATATTATTATAACTATTGTATATTTAACTTCAATTTGAAAACATATAGATCACTAGTATATATTGTACCAAATATAATGAGATGTGATGGGCCCAATGTATATAACAATTAAAGTATCTTGCTAGGTGGACAAAAAATGGGGCATTTCATGGCATTCCTAACACCCTAAGGTCCTTTACATTATATGTAAGTTGACCAATAATGTACTCAAAATATGCATTTATTATCATTTTATTAAATAATACTAATTGATCCCAATTACATGAATCTTTTTAAAGACCATTTTCACTTTCAAACACAAATGTCTAGTATTGTGAACAAGTATTTCCTTTCTAAACAATGTATGTGACACCACCACTTTAAGTATGCCCTTGATTTTTTTATTTTCACTAACAAGATTTTCATTTTGGTTTTCTAGTTTTGATCATGTAATTGCTGGTCTTTTACATACTCATTACACTTCAACCCATAAAAACTAACACCCTAATATAATATAATTACATAATGATTTTACATTATATTACTTTACATAGTTATGTGGTTATGTTACATAATGAATTGCATAATGCATTATCTTGGGCTAATTATTCTAACCAAAGCCAATCCATTTTTTACAATGCATCTACTCAAATGTTGTTAAATCCGCATGTAGGAATATCAACCATAAGTGTAGGTCTGCAAGAATATTAGTTATAGATGTAAAACTATTGTGTGAAAACTTGTAGAACTACCTAATGTAGGTGCAAAATTATCATGTGTAGGTGCTATTATGTACATGTGATGTCACTTACAAGTGCATCTATGGAAATCATTTCATATTACTTATAAGGGATGTTTGGTTTCTATTCCAATTCTATTGTGAACTCCAACTATTAAAATACTTCCTACCACTAATTGGGTGATAACTTTTACACATATGAATGCTTCATGTTATATCGTTAAAGACATTTGTTTGGTGAAACTACTAGACTAGTCTTTTCCTTCACAAAATGGCACTTGTAACCTATACATGTCAAACATACTCAAAATGTACATTAAGAAAGAATCCCAAATCCAAACAAGCTAACATAAGCTAAAATGCTTACCTTTCCTTTCAGGACTATAGTATTTTTGTCAAAAAAAAATTCATAAATTTGTTTTTTGAATGAAATCTTTTACAACTTTTTTTCAAAAATACTTATATATTCCCCAATATATCATATGTCTTGTGTTAATCATGGTTGTATGAATATGAATTTTCAAAAGTGTGTACATTCCTTGCAAATTCAATGTTTCATTTTGAAAAATTATCACAATTCCAAATCATATTAAGATAATCATGTTTTAGATTTTTAGAATTTTTGTATTATAATCTACAACTTTCATAAGACATCATGTACATTATATCCCATTTATATGTGGTAAAAGACTTTTGAAATTTTAAAATTTTATAGTTTTTTGTCATCTTAATTTTTTTCCCATTAAAATTTTAATTATTATATGAGTCGTACACAAAATTGTCGTTTAATGCAATAGGTGTTCATCTTCAAACATCTTAAATTAAAACTTAAACCTTAAATTGGATTGAAAATGGATTCTTAGTTTGAGATTCTTGATTTTGATATTAACGAAAATGGGACATATTGCCATCATTGCCATAATTTCAAATGGAAAAAATATAAATCTCTTATTTTGACTGCTTATGTTTAACATTTGACACCCTTTTTGACTCATGTTAATTCATTTGGACTCAATACAAGAAGCTTCAATTGTTTCAAACACATGAGACAATAGGATTCTTGGGAATATTGTGCCTCTTGTTACTTATTTGCCCACCTTGTCTCATGCTTTAACATTAAAACCCAAAGTTTTACACAAACTTACAACCCTTGTTATACTAGGTGATGTCAATCATAAAATGGCAACGGCCCCTACTATAATGGTAATGTCAATTGCAATTGTGATGGTATCCATCACTGGGAGTGGAAATCTCATCTTACCATGCCAATGTTAACCATTGTTTCAACACCCCTTGGGCATGATCTAGTAACAATTTATTATTGTCTTTTAATTACTTGTTTACTAAAATTTTGCAAAAATCATGTTACAATTTATGTTTCATGTAGCTACTGCCACTCTTGTAACTATTGATGTTATCATTAATCTTGAGACTAGATGCTACTCCTAATAGTAATCTTTTGAAAAGTTTCATGGCATAAAAATTATTCATTTCAAGCTTTTAAATGATTGCTTTAACTAGTTCAATAACATTAGCCCCTTGATTATTTTAACAAGTTTGGATTAAAAAAAGGGGTTCAACAATAGCCACCACTTAAAATTTGCATTGCCTTTAGATAAGTTAAAAAATTCCTTGAACTTGTTATTGATCCCACATGGCACAAATGCTTTCTCCCATAACCCTTCAAACAAGGTCGTCATGTGAACTTTTCATTGTGCCTTCAAAGATCATTTCAGGAATGTTTTCTCACCAATGTTGGAAGAAAAGAAGCTTTTTGCATTGTTTTTACAACTTCAAAGGCTATTTTTTCAAGGTTATAATTTATTAAAGTTGATAGAAAGGCATGGCATGTTGTACAAAGGACATGACTCGTATGACATTAGCACAACTTGTTAGGCATGCATGTTAAGGGTACAATGTAGCATGTAGATGTGGTTGGGCAAACAAGGCAACATTTTTTACATGTCATTTGGTGGTACTTTTGAATTAGTCACATGCACGACCCATTACACATTGAATATTTTCCTTCCACATGTGATTTGATATGGATTTTATTTTTGATACATATAAAAAACTCATATTTTGATATTATGTTATGTTGTTGTTAACAAGAAGGATTTTTTTTAAATGCTAATAAAAAAAGGGAAAATAAAAAGGTCGAAAGGAAGAAAGGTTGTCAAATATCACCCATATGATCACTTTTGTCACTAAAAAATCTTTTAATTATTTTTCAATATAATGTTTCCTTAAAATATTATGTTGTGTCAATGAATTTTTTTCAAAATTAAGGCAAATTATGAAACAAATAATTTCATTTTGTTCATATGACATTAATACATAAAAATATTGTTGATCATGAGAAATATAAAAATTAAAAATATAAAAAAATATTTGTGGTTATATATAGGAATAAAATATCCCTTAAAAATTCATGATAATGTGAAATTTTGCACAAACAAACAAAATTTAAATACTAAGGTATAGGAGATATTGAATTTTGAGTAATGTTTTCATTGAAAATTCCATAATTTTTTTGAAAATTGAAGTTAAACTTATGTAAAGAAAGCATGCAACAGTTTCCTTTTCAAATTCATTCAATACTAGTGGGACTTATGCCAATGGGCCAAATGTGAACAAGACCTTGTCAATAGAGCCCAAATGATTTAAAAAAAGAAATTAATAGTAATCTTCAATTACAAGAATTATTCAAAATTCCAATATCTCCCTCACTATCAAGGGGGGTTTTTTTTTTTTTCAAATTCCTTAAGTAGGTCCAGTATTGAGGATCCCCACCATTAACTAACATTAAATTGCGATTATCCTAGGTGGGTTACAACATTTTAAAAAAAATGCTACTACAAGTGGCAACCTAAGAAGTGCCTAGGTATAGATGTGGTTAATTTAATTATTTTTATTCTAGAAATGGTGAATTTTTTTCCTAAAAATCACAAAATTTTCAATTTTTTTCTCATTTTCTGAAAAAAAATACACCGAGTTGTGAAAATTCACCCAAAAAACATTGCCCACTATAGATCTAAAAGGTGCAAAATCACCTTCAAGAAATCACACTCATTAAGGTTTTTTGTCATGCAACTAGATTGGTGCCCAACACTATAAAAACTACCAAAGACACATCGATAAAAACATGTAGACAAATTAAAAATATATTCACCTCCAACTATAGGAATTCAAGTCCAAAATATATAAAATCAACCACCCAAACAAATAAAATCAACCGCACCTTCATCCCTTGTGTGCTTAAAAATCTCATAACACCAAAAATGGGACTTTAAAAACATTCCTTGGGATAATGCCCCATAAATATGAAATAACCAAAACTTTGTTCACATTGAATTGGGTTCCACCAACAAGTAAACTAAAGCCCTATTCACACTAGACCAAGTTCCAACAACAATTTCCTATAGAAAATGAATGTTTTGCATCAAATGCTTGACATTTTCTAACAACTACATGCCTCAATTTCCTTTTATTTTATTTTTTAATTTCATTTAGTTTTCTTCAAAAAATCTTGTTCAATATTCAATAACTCTTGCACTATAGATATAAACATTACAAAACCACCTTGATGTATTCTTAGTCATCAAGGGTTTTCTTGCTATAGCAAAAGGCATTGTGGTTGAGAATTCTCAACATGACAAACAAACAAAATGTACGAACCACCTTCCTTAATAGATACTCATGTGACATGTGTTGTTGTAGGCCTATGTGTGAGCACATTACTCAACTAATTTCTCCTTCCAAAATTTGTTTCTTGTAATTCAATTGAACTCTCAATGACAAAAATTACTCAAAATTCAATGGCTCCCACCCTTTACGTCTAAATTGAAATAAAATCTTATTCATTGACCACTTTCCAAAAATATCAAAAGTGCACCCAATTTTCCTAAAAATGAGTTTTGATTTTATTGAATTTACAATCACAAAATTGCTTAATACTCAATAACTCTTGCACCATACCTCTAAACATTATGAAACCACCTTGGTGCACTAGTATTCATCGGAGGCCTTCAAACAATACCAAGAATATGGTGGGGGGTTGTAGTGGTTTGGGAAATCTCAACATGACACAAATACACAAACTACCTTCCTTAACACATACACATATGTGCTCAAAGGCACATGCCATAGTAGCGGAGGACTATGTAAGGACATACCCATGGAGTTCATCACATACGAAATATGCAAAGGGTGGCTTCCCTCAAGAAAATCCAATAGAAATGGTAGTACTAAATAACTTGTTACTAGAATGATAATGGAAATTTGGCTTGGAACTACATTGGAAATTATGTGATCATGTATGAGCAACACCTTATGTATTGTATAGCTACTACATACTTGAAGCCAAGAAGCCATTAGTCCCTATGATCCCTAGGTACAAATTCCATTGAGATTGTCCCAAAGGAAAGAACTGCACTACATGACAAAAGGGTGGAATACATTGATCCAGACTTCTATGTCAACAGCCTCACCTTCCACCTCTTCCATGGAGAAAACTTATTACCTTAGGGTTTTGGCCTTAGTACTATGTACATTTAATTTTTTTAGGGTTTTGGCCTCAGTACTACCATGTGCATTAAATTTATGTTTTATGGTTTTGACATTAGTATTGTGTACATTTAGTTTTTATTTTAGTGTTTTGGCGTTAGTACTAGAATGTAGCCTAGCGGCATGTACAGGGTGTTTTTTTTTTTTCCCGATTTTGTCAAGTAGGTGGACTGGCGATCATCCAGCAGAGGAATGAGCTGAAATTGGCTATAGGTCAGACATGACAACAGAAAATTTGGAGAATCTTGCTTGTTACAAGAATTCACTGTCTAAATATGGCGACTCCTAACTTTTATCCCTCAAAAGCTGGCGACTTTGTGTATTTTCGCCAAAGAAACCCTTTGTAGCATTCACACTGGATTATTTTTTTTGGGTCACCACAGTGGCAAAATTAGCCCCCAAAAAAAACATTGGGCATGTACATTGAAATTTGATTTTAGGGTTTTAGCCCTAGTATTGTGTACATTCATCTTTAAGACCTTACAAACTAAAAAAATTTCCAGCCATAATCCTCAAATGCTAGAGGTCTTCAAGGAGGCCAACGCCAAGAGCACTGAAAAGAAAGAGGACCCCCTTTTCCTTTACAGGAAAGAAGAGGTGCTCTTCTCTTCTTCTTCTTCTTCTTCTTTTTGTCAATTGTATGATGCAGCCAAAGTGGCAATTATCCATAGGAAGATTTAGCCAAATTTGGATACAAGCTATAAATATGGAAATAGAACAGTTTAAACTTCCTTCTATCTTTTTTTGCTACCTACATGAACCATGTATAGAAATCTTGCAAGTTTTCTTAAATTTTGGTCAAACATTGGCTATTGAAAATATTTTTTAAAACTTGATTTTAGCACTTTTAATTTTTTATTTCTCTTTTTGGCTATATACATAGCCAGCCAAAAAAAGGGGTTGGAGCCTCTCCTAGAAGTGACTTTTAGCTGGGCAACATTCATTTGTATCCAATGTTGGGATTGTAAGTCCTTTACCCGGACATACCCAGACGTAATCACGAAATCACCCAGGGACAATGTAATGGGTATTTAAATCCCACATGAATATTTAGGAGATTGCAGAAGAATGTACCCACAACATTTTAAGTTTGCCCAATGCATGTAAATGGATAAATGTAAGGTAAAGGGTAAGCATATGAGAATATGTATAACGTGAGTACAAGCAGTGGCACATTGGTGATTGGGAAAAGCAAATTTTTTTTAAAAAAATAGATAGTGAAAATTAATGTTGATCAAGTATTTTTTCGTCATATACCCATGGGTAGATACCAAGGTACATACATAACCTTCAAAACAAGTAAATTTCTGCTACCATTTTAATTACCCTACCTATAGCTAATTCGCGTTCCCCTTTTGCCCATTTACCATACTTGCACATGACTCATATGTATTGTATTTAGCCTACAATTTACCTTCATATTTGTTGAGGGTAACCATATTATTAATCTAGGGTAAAGGATAATATTTTTTATCCCTTAGACTTCCCTTGTGAACATGGTAAATTTGGGTCATTTGATAATTTTGCAAAGCTTGTATATCCTTAACTTTACCTAGATTGGAAATGCTTTGAATCTTTTATTCCTTTGCCTACTTGCTATATATTTTGAAAATGCCTATTCACCTTTGTTTGACTTAGAAAAATATTGAAATAAACTATATTGTGCTAGAATCTTAAGAGTTTCCAAGATTATTAAATATATAGTTGTATTCTAGGTAATTAGTATCATGTATGGGGGTAAGATGCAAAAAGAAAAAATGATTGACCCATTGTAAAGCACAAGGTGAAGGTTATCATGAACCTGAACACCCCTAGATCACAAGGTGTAGGAGTGAGGAGGGTTCTTATGCCTACTCATTAAGTAGGGTAAGATCCATGCCACTCTTAAGGAGCCTACATAATATCCCTCCTCTTTTTTAGGAGCAATATTCATAGATGCCCTCCAAATACATTAGGAAATTTCTTGGAGTGCTTTGGGGACTTACTTAAGAGCTCTCAATACTAGATTATTCAAAACAAACCCACATTTTGTGTTTTTCTTTCCAGCATTTTTTATTTTTCAAGTATTTCTTTATCCTTGTACAACACCATCATCACATGTAGTGCAACATGTTAGGAAAAAGAATGGAAATTTTAAAGCTTCAAGGAAAATGAGAGGAAATGATTAACAGTGGGGGAAGGGAGGAGATGCATAGCCGGACTAAAAACAAATTGAAAAGATAAAGATGAAAGGCCAAAACAAAGCCAGTGCTCTATGTACCAGAAGGCTGGCCCTTCCATGTCTTGAAGTGCCTAGGCACAAGGAGAGTAGCATGAGTGCTAGGCACTGAAAAGCATAGAGGGGCTACTCTTCTCTTATACAGATAGGAAGCACAAACTGGGAACAATCAAGAGCATATCCATGCCAGGTTCTACATACAATGTGAACAAATTAGGCTAACAAATTAGGCTACAAAATGCACCGGTTGAGTGTAGATAACAGCCAAAAATTCATCATGCACAGTGCATCGAAATTAAGCTTGTTTAATCTTTGAGGTTTTATGGTTTGATGAAGAAATGAAGACTATTTCTTGCAATTTCTCCAATTGCAAACCACCCATTGTGTTCTAACAGCGTACACTCATTGTAAGGAAGCTTGGTGTGCACTTAGAATATCTGTTTGGTACTAGATATGTCCACCGCCATAGAGACTATAAGTCAGTATACTATGTATGCTGCAGGCAGGCATTACGCAACCCTAAAAGAGGATGGATGAAAGGTTTTCACATGCAAGTTTTCTTTTCCTTTTTTTTGGTCCATCTCACCCCCTGTATGACCAAACTCAGGGTTCTGGTGCTGTGTTTTCCTTACTTTAGGGATATCTCTTCTATTGACTTCCATGAATTTCTACAGCAACCTTTTTGTAGAGCCCACACACAGCCACTTGTAAAAGGAATATATATATATATGTAAGTGTTCAGGACAATCAGTTGAAGTGATCTGAAGATTGGGGGAAACGTCATTTTTTGGGTTTCAAAAGTTAACTAAAAGCTTTGCATTTGCTTGTGTCTCTTGTGAATATGGGGAAAAGCTACAAATCCAAGTAACAAATCTTTTTTACCCCAAGTTGGTCCTTGTTCCGGGTCTTTAGTTAATTTTGTGTGGCCTGAAGCTCATTGAGGTGACTATTGATCATAAAAGTGAGAACCCCTTTTTTTCCCTACCAACTAGTCCTTTTTCAGCTGGTTACAAAGGGGATAAATTTGTGTCCACCCCTTAAAGTTTTGTCTTTAGGGATTTGAACGGTCCACCATCACAGGCAGTGAGTTGGGAGCTTCCATCATTTCCTTTGGGCACAAAGCATGAAAGTGTCTGGGGTAAAGCCCTAGGATATGTGCATTCCCCAAATTAGGGACCTCGGACACAAAAGTAGCCAACTCTAGCCCTATATTTGGGGAATGTCCCCTACCTATGGGCCTTCCTAATCATGCAGCTCAAGGCGAATAGCGAAAGTGACCCGGCACCCATGGACGCACCACCTCATTTTCCTGTTATGAAGGCCAAATAGTTCGATGAACCCTAGTTTAGAACATCTGGTACACTTTTGGAACCTTGACTCTTGAGGTGATCAGCTAGAAACAAGAACCCAATGGAAAAAAATGTCATATCCTTGCACCATCCATCCATGGTGGTGTGTTGATGGGTCTCAGTTCACTCTGGCCCAAGGCAAACATGATTACAGAACTTGAACTTGTGGTATTATGCTTGACATGGTTTGGGTGTGCCACTCTAATCTTTCTGTTGCTTTTGTTTTATCTGACACATGCTCATGTTCAATGCAAACATTGAACTTTCAACACTCACTTGGATTCTTGCCTTTGTTCATTTCATTTGCATCCAATTTAGATGCTCAAATTGTCCTTTTTTGTGAACCTAAGGTTCACAAACCTTTGTTCACCTTTCCTTGCTACAATTTATGATTGAGCTTACATATACATGATAATATGTAGAAGGAACAATGAAATTCAAGTAACTATTTCAATTTGAGGAACGATTCTTGTTCTTACAATCTATGATTGAGCTTATTTATGTGCAAGAATATGCATAAGGAACAATGAAAGTTGAAGTAACCATTTCAATTTGAAGAACAATATGAGCTCTAAAGGGCAACAACATTTTTGCCAATGACATTCAATGAAAACATGAACCTCACTCACTTATTATAGTATATAAAATTTTCATTTGTTCGTATCTAAGTTATTTGTTCTCTATGTTATTCAATTAGAAATAATTTGTTCATTAGAATTAACATGATGATGTTTGACTATTTTTTTGCAAAATTGGATAATCAAACAATGGAGTTTATATTGGTGATGTTGTAAGCACGTGAACCAACATTCAACCTTGCTTGAAGTTTCTACAATTCTTTTGACTTGCAAAGTTTCAAATATTCATGAGTTTTGTCAAAAATTTATTGTTTTCAAGAACTATGAATAAAGCCATTGTGTTTTGGTCTTCAAGAATCATAGTTTTCTTCATTTAGTTGTAGTAACCATGTATGTTCTTGTTTTTGCTTCAGTTTGAATGACACATTCGTTGATTTTGCCCGTTCTTTCAAACTTTTTCATTGCCTTCAAACCAAAAGGTCAAGTTGCAACGATGGCAAGGAGTCATGTTGGGGAGCTCTTGTCAATGATTTCCACTTTGCCTTGGTCAATGTCGTGAGGTTGTCAAATATTAACACTTCGTAGGAATGGACTTAGTAAGTGTGTTGTTCACACTTCACCCCATCAAAGAATTTCACACAACAATAACCAACAATGCAAAAAGGTAAAAGATTATTGACATAAATGCTTTGATTTATAAAATTACAAAACTTTTTGTATTGAGTCTTCAATGTTTGTTCTAAATTCTTGCAATGCTTAGACAACTTGAAATTTCCAATGAATATAACACATCATGTTTGATGATACCCCATTTCATTTCCAAAAATCTTGTGGACCTCATTGCTAATGCAACTAGGCAATTTTGATTACAATGTTTCAATCCCAAAAAAAATAAATTTAAATTGTTATGATAAGATCTTGTGAAACATGCAAGATGGAGCAACATAGTTTCATGTCCTCATCAACAAATTTTTTTCCCTTTCTTTCCTTTTGATGATGTTGAATCCACGTTTGCAATTGGTGATGCCATAACTCCCCTCCATAAAACACCACATGGGCACCTAACTTTAGCAAAATCACTTGGCAAGCCCATGTTTTGTTCTTAATATCGTGAAAAGAGATTCCAAATGAAAAACAAATTTTCCTTGAACTTATAGGTTTTTTAAAGTTTAAGCTTTTATGTGGGGTTATAAAAATATTTTCATTGCTAAACTACACAACTAGTTACTTATTACCAATGGTGGAAATGTTCTAATATTCCAAATGGAACATCAAGACTTGAAAAAAAAATCTTATTAAAATTTAATGGGTGGGATGTATTGCATAATCAAGATTTCGGTTTTGTTAGTGAGTACCTCGAAACAATTGTTGTTAGTCATTACATGTAATCACCATGAAATGGGGATTTTTTCTCGCAAAAATATATATTTTTAATCCTTCCATCTTTACACAAAAACTAGGTCTTTACATTGAGTGAAGTGTTTTCCCACAAGTCTTCCAAGACTTTGGTACTATCTTACTTAACCTCCACCTTTGTATTATAGTATTTTAGTTTTGGAACAATATTGGGAAAAGGTTTCAACTTATATTTTGGGCTAGATGTTTGTGCATTATTTAACCAACCATATAACTATAAACTTAGAGGTTATTATGGTTGTTTTTTTAACCTCATTATTATGGTTGAATTGGCCCCCTTCTAAATGTGTAAGTGATTAATTTTGTTATTTTCCCCCACCTCCTCAAAAGTTTTCTTTATGTTTCAAACGGGGCTCCTTAACTTTAATGCAAAAAGAAAATCCATCTAGGGTCAATTATGTCAAATGCACACACTCCTAGCAAGCTCATTATTCCAACTCACGAAGGGCATGTTTATGTATCAAAATCCATTTTCACTGCTTGTTTTTTAGTACAATAAAAAACCTCTTGCATGTGAAACACTAAATTCCCACTAACGAACTTTGTACAACACATTTTCGGGCTTGTCTTTTTGCACCCAACATGGTTTTGCATTGAACCACACATTGTGGGTTTTCATGTTTTACAGGCAACTTTGCAAAAAAACGTTATTTCATTTTCCTACATTTTTTGTTGTCCCAAGCCAAATTCAAAACTAACATTTCTCTTGAGAAAAAAATACCAACAATCAAAATATATTTGATATTTTGAAATGAGTAATCTTTTTTTTATTTAATATATGCACATGGTCAAAATAATCAAACTTCAAACAAGAAGTGGTTAAACAATATTGACCATTTTTTGTGCCGTACAATGCTTGTTAGGGGGTGTTTAGCTTCTTCCCTCTTATACTACTCCAAATGAAGGTGGAAAGCTTGAAACGTTATTTTGGGTCATGTCAAGGAATACCAAAAGTGCCATACTTTTATTACACCCTCACACCATTAGAAAATAATCCATTAACATGGGGTAGATTTTTTTCCATTTAAACCCACGATTTCAAAACATATGATTAGTAAATTATGCATTAATCTCTAATAAAATTGATTAGCAAAATTGATTAATCATTTTTAAAGAGGTGTGATGGTTCACTTGAACCTACATAAAGGATTTTTTGGTATTAAGACATCATGAAAAGAACAATAATACATGCTTAAGTTTTTTTTATCCTCTTTTTCTATTTCATTTCTTGAATTTGCATTTTCAACATGGTATTAGAGCCATGAAATTTTTAAGTTGTGTTCTTTATTCAAAATGTTATATCCAATGACAACACATTCAAGTCAATAAATAAATAAAAATTGTAGGTAGGAATTTTTTGACATTACATGTCATTCATAAATCAACCTTAATAAATTCATGGATAATTTGAAATAAATTTATCAACACAATCACAAGTACATTATCAATCCACAAATTGATAATCATAATGTCATCTTCTATTGCTAGTAAGGATATGACAACCTATTCCATTGAAAGGTTCAAGAATACACATTATTTCACATGGAACATTAGAATTGAAAAGTTCTTTTAAAAAAAAAGAATTATTTTCCTTGGTGGATGGGTTAGATCCCAATCTTGGAAACACATATCTTGTAGCACTTCATGCATAGTCTCTACACTATGGTAAAACATGGTTAAATATTTTCTTACATTGTGGAAATGTTCAATTTTATTTGGTTCAATCCCAAAAAACCTCAAACAAGATATGGGCAAAATTATATGAACACACAAGTTGTGCTTCCTAATTTTCTATTCGAAGAAAATTGATGACCATCCAACTTTGGAAGCCCATCCATTTACCAAATTCTTGGAGGGTTTTCAAAAGGTACTTGATGAAGCAACATCATTAGGCCTAATTATAAATGACAATCAATCTATCATTTTATTATTGGCAACCCTACCACTATCGTTTCATCTATTTATTTCCACACATGGGAATGATCCAACATCTCATTTGTGGTTGTCGTTGAACACCTTTTACAATCCACCACCTAATTAACAAATTCAATTTCCTTTTATTCAAATATGTAATCTATGTTTCTAGGTGACAATAATATCCAAATAGCCATCAATACAAGCACCATTTCAATTCAAATCCATTATGGGAAAATTGTGGACATTAAAATGTTTTACACATGTTTAGCTTGACAAATAATCTACTTTCAATGTGTCAAGGAATTCAAAATGAAGTTTCTATTAAGTTTCATCACACATTTTGTTCACTTAAACTCTTTACACCAAGAGGTGAACCAATTCGCTTACAATGTCCTAAAGTGGACTCCTTATATTTAGTAGGCATTGGACTTGATGCCACTCTTCCCGGTACAAGTGAAAACAATTATTCTTGTTTTATTGTTGGAATAAATAAAAATACACATGAAACTATCCAATGGCACCATATGTTGGCCCATCTCAATATATTTTGTACGAAGGAAATTCAAAATAAAAAACTTGCCATTATACCCATCACCAGACTTTATGGAACTTCCATTTTGTGAAGGTTATGGGCAAACACTACAAGGATTCTTACTTTCCAATGAGACACCATTTCATGCCATTCTTGATTTGATGCATTCCAACATTTGTGGACCCATGCAAACTTTTTTTCTTGGGGGTGCCAAATATTTTATTTATTTCATTGATGACTATTCAAGGTATACATATGTTTATCATTTAAAACAAAAAACAGAAGCCTTTGTTATGTTTGAAGTGTACAAGGCCTTAGTTGAAAAACAAAATGGTTAAGTTGTCAAAGCGTTACACATTTGACCATTGGGGGGAGTATATTCCCTTTCATTTAAAATTTAGTATTGTTCAAGGGATATTGCACCAATTTATAATACCATACACACCTAAACAATATGGTATTGTTAAATGGAAAGACCAAACACTTGTCGAAGTTGCATGAAAAATGTTTCATATTGCCCAATTACCCCAAGTCATTTTGGGCATAAGCTACTTCTACAACATGCTATATTCAAAACTAGATTCCCATATCTACTACAAAAAACCGTCCTTTATGAGGTTTGGAAACATCATAAATCAACATTGACCCATTTGTGTGTCTTTGGATGTCCCTACTATGTTCAAGTTTTAGAAACTTGAAAATAATGAGACAACAAATCTAAAAAGTGCATTTTCATTGGGTATGGAAACCAAGCCAACATTAAAGGTTACAAATTATATGATTGACATGCACACATATCAATTTGTAATCAAAATGTTGTATTTGACAAGGAAGTAATTTTCTTTAACCAACAATTCACACACATTGGTGTTCCAAGTAATTATTTTGGTCACATAGAGGAATTAATTTATTTGGATGACCCAAAAGTGGTCCCACCACTACTGCCACCTATAGCCACCTATAGCCCCACCCCCACAAGTGGTCCCACCATTTTAGTTACAATTCTATAACCAAAAACAAATCATGTTCGTCATGCTCAAAGTATGAGTCCAAATACACCAAATCAAACCCCAGAAAGTTCAAATTCTTCACCCAAAAAGGTACCTACCACATGCGCCTACCATACATCAAACTCCTAATGCATTTATGTTCAATCCATGGAAGGCTAGAAACCTCAACCCTTTCAAAATAATTTTGTGCATTCCTAGTTGTTTCAATTTGATGATATTATTTTCATCTTAGGCATTTGTTCAAATTTGGAGGCTCCCCAATGGTGAAAAGCTATGGACCAAGGATATGATTCCCTTGTTAACAATAACACATGAGAGTTTGTTGGCTTACCACCCAATTGCATTGCAATATCCTATAAATGGATTTTACGCAAGAAATATAATGTGAATGGTTCCATTACCCAACATAAAGCATGATTTGTTGCTCATGGTCTTTTTTAGAAGCTCAACATCAATTATGACAAGACTTTTTATCTTATCATCAAAATGATTTCTCTTCAAGTTTTGACTACATTAGCAGCCATTTACAATCTTGGAATCCATCAAATGGATGTAAAAATTGCATTTTACATGGTGTTTTAACTAAAGAAATTTATGGGAACTAGCCCCCTGTTTTTGAACAACTTGGAGTCAAACATAAAGTTTATTGATTGTTATGCACCATATATAGTTTTAAACAATCCCCTTGCATGTGGTATGAATGTTTCAATGAATATTTATTACAAGTTGGCTTTCTTAAAATAAAAATTGATCCCAATGTGTACATTAAATGTTCCACCCACATGTCATTTTGGGACTTTATGTTGATGACCCTATCTTAATTCTCAATAATATTACATTTTTAAACACTACAAAAATGGAACAACTTCAAACTTTTGACATGATAGACAATAGGGAACTTCATTATTGTCTTGGCATTCAAGTACATCAAAATAGGTCAAACATGCCTACTCATATTAATCAAGAAAAATATATCTTGGTAAAGCTCTAACAAATTGGGATGGAAAATTGTAAACCAAGTTTAACACCCATGCTAGCTAGAATAAAAATTAACTTCTAAAATGTTTTTTCCATTTGACATTGAAGTTTAAAACACGGTTTTGATTCCCTATGTTAGTGTAGTTCATTCATTCGACGACTTGCACTCACTTTGACATTGCATTTGCAATCAACAACACAACCGAATTTATTGCCAACCCTCAACCAATCCACTAGTTTGATATCAAGCGTATATTCCACTACTTGCAAGAGACCTCCAAATATGACATTCATTATTGTGTACTAACATCCTTTCCATTTGGTTGCATCATTGGTTGGTGTGATGCAAATTGGACAAGTGATGTGCAAACCCAAAAGTTCATTTCTAGATATGTTTTTATTTTTGGAGAGGGAGTTATTTCTTTGAAGTCTCAAAAGCAACAATTGATAGCTTTATCATCCACAAAGGTTGAATATATTGTTGTTGTTGTAGTTGTTAAAAAATCAACTTAGTTACATCAACTTCTTGATGACCTTGGCTACTCATAACCGCTACCTATGATGATAGTTTGTGACAATTAGTTTTGTATTGCTTTGTCCAAGGATCCAAAATTTTGTGATTGCTCCAAACACATTGAGATTCAATATCATTATTTGCGAGAGCAAGTCAAAGCGAAATCAATGTCTTTGGTTTATATTTCTACTAAGTCCATGCTTGGAGATGTCTTGACCAAGGCTCTTATTAAGCCTAAACATTGTTATTGTTATCATATGCTTGACCTTACAACCCTTTTAATTGAAGAGAGGAAATTACAAAATAAAAATAAAAATCAATCTTAGTTTTCATTAAGGGGGAATATTAGACAATGCATTAACTTCTAATGAGATTGATTAATCACATTTGAAGAGTTGTGATGGTTCACCCGAACCTACATAAAGAACTTTCTTGTATTAAAACATCACAAGAAAAACAATAATAAATGCTTAAGTTTTTCTTATCCTCTTTGTTGGCCTCCTCTTGACTTTGCATTCTCAACAACGGTTTCAAAGCCCCTAATAAAAGCTTTTTAATTCCGAGCAAGGAATTTTTTATTCCAAGGACATGTTTCTTTCAAGTTATGCAGATCAGAGTGCACCTATGATGTTGTAGGCTATATTATGCCTTTGGCAAAAACCTCTAATCATTCTCAAAATCAAAAACCTCATGCTTGGAATTAAAATGAGTTGCACACAAATCTACAAAGCTTGAAGAAACCCCCTTGTCACAATAAAACACTTCATGCCGAAAATAAAAAACCCCTCACTTGAAATCAAAAACCTTGTGCCAGAGGCTTTGAAATTGTATGCTCCCAAAAAAATATAAGAGAGAGAAATATGTCTCATGCTAATGGAGTCTACCCTGAGCTAATAGAATGTTCCCTAAAGCAAGGGTATGGTAAATGTATGGCACTTTTGGTTTTCCATATTCATATTACATCAGAGGTCTCACTCAAGAAGGTGAAAGCTGGTTCACTGTGGCTCTGGATGGATGGAGTGTGCCAAGTGTTTTTTATTTTTTATTTTTTCAATTCTCTGGTGTAGCTGAAGTGATGATCATCCACAAGCCAATTTAGCCAAATCTGGTCGTTAACAAAATATGAAAGGAAAATTTTTAAACATTCTTTTTTTTTTTTGGGCTAAATACTAGAATCATGTATAGAAATCTAGTGAATTTCATTTTTTGATTTTTCTCAAATTTTCGGATTTTTTAAAATCATAGAATTTGTGAAAAATAAAAAATTCAAAGAATTCTCAACAGTGTGAAATTTTGCATGAAAAAGAAAAGACTGTATGATGGACAAATGTGGAAAAGTAAGATTGTTATTACCACTGGGCCTAACCAGGGGTATGGAACATCTAACCAGGGGTATGTAAACCCCGGGTGGTTTCTAATAATGGCCCCACACTGGATACCCCTGGTTTAGATCCCTTTACCCACTAGAGGCTGAAATGCAGATAGTCCTTTGCTGTCCAAGCTGAGTGTACTAAAAGCAGCCTTTTACTTCCATACATCCTCTTGAGAAGCAAAGGCGAGCAAAGAACTCATTTAAAATGTGAAAGCTGAGCATTATTGTGTACTTGAACAAGTACTCTCTATCCCTGTAATTGTGACAAAACAGATTCCAGACTTTTTTCTGTGCGACAGTTTGATCAAGATATCTGTTGGGAGACAAGACAACAAGTTTCATGATAGAACTGTCATGTCACATGTCTCTGCATATATTTTGTTTTGAAATTTGGGATCATTTGTTTTTGCATGGCCAGCCAATTGAACTCCGTAGGACACATACCTAATGTCAACATTTGCACTCAAGAGATTCTCTACTCTACAAATGGTGTAACATAGTTTTAGTCCAATAGGACCGCCTGCTATTCACAAAGAAAAAATGAAGCTTCAGTTCTATTAGTTGATTCATAAATCATTTTGGGTGTTTTCTGCTCCAAAATCCTCAATCCCAAAAACAACAATGAGCAGGAAAGACAATACAACACTCAAAAGATGTCCTCTGCAAGGAAAGAAAAGGAGACAAATCTCATGCCTTCTCTCATGCTTAATCAGCAAACCACCGTGTCATTCTTCTTTCACAAGTTGCAAGAGGCTTGTATCTGTTGTTGATGGAGTGGGCAGAATTTTTTTTAGAAGTGTGGTGTTGGCTTTTCTTAGGTGTAACTGAGATGCTTTGAAAGACAATCGAGTTATCCAGAAAGTCAGGCTGTCTTTCGGCCCTAGTTTGGTCCTCTTGGCCCTGTTTCATCCCCAATTTGAGTGTATCATCCCCAAAGTGAGCGAAATTGGGTACCATTTCATGTTACTGGATATCAGTTGAGAAGTTGTACAGTATAGTGAAGACTTAGTGTTTGGGTTTTAGTTAATTTGGATGCCACATTATGGGATGTGGTTTTGCATCCATTTCTTGTGTGGTTATTACGATTTTCACAATGCCCACTTACTCTCTCCACGGGCTTTACAATTTTCTTCCTCAGTGTTCTTGCTGCCACACCATGATATTTAGGCACTATGGAGGGCAGAGAGCTTCACATGGAATCAGGCCTGTGGTCCGCTCTTCCTCATGCAGGCCATTATTCCAGTGAAGCCCACAGGTATTGGCTTCCACCTACCACTTATTCTGATAAGGCTTGACTTAAAGAAGAATAGTAGTCAAGCAGTAGTCAAGCCGCAGGTAAGGCAAATCAAAAACTGTACAAAAAAGGTGAGAGAGTTTGAGGCAGATACATTCTTGAAGATCTGAAGATGTAAGACAGAAAGCACATGAATTGAAGCTGAGCAATAGTGTCATTATATCACAATCTTTCATTTCATTCAGTGTGACATCTTAAAAAGAAGACTCCTACTTGATGCATAGTAAGCGCTAAGTGCTGTCTTCCCTGGAAAATGATTAGAGGTCAAGGTAGATCACTTATCTATGCACACTAAAGACCTTGACCTCTCTCTTCCAAGGACCAAAATCAGCAAATACATCTTGTAACAGTTCTAAAGCACCAGCTACCTTCACGTAATATTCATCCTCTTATAGCCTGCCTTTTTACACCTTCAATATGCATATCTCTGCAAGCTTTTCAGATGTATCTAGTCTTTTCAACTTTTCTTGTACAGTTTCTGCCTCATCTATAGTCATTGGCCAACTAGGTTACAGTAAGCATTGGCTACTCACATTCCTTAGGCACCCTCTGGAGTTGTACAATACAGTGCCTGAAGACCCTGTCCTGTTTGCCACTTGAAAATCATGATAAACCCACAAAAGCAGTAGTGGTGTTTGGTTTTTACCATTCAGAGCAGCCTCCATTCATGCGTGCAGCAACTGAAACAGGCCCACCTGTGATGAAGCTGGGCTATGAAAAATTGTGTGCATCAGTTTACATCATCACTGGGCTCACAGTCTGAGAAAAGCCCACAGAGCTTACTACATGTGCAATATCAACAAGAGTAAGCAATGGCCAGAAGTTGGTGGTGGTGCTGATGTGCTCTTGTTCTTGGAATGAACCACCTGCACTCCAGACATTTACCTGTCAGCTCAATATCTGTCTTATGCACCCAGATAAGCTGTCAATGTAGAAACTGGTCCTTGCAGGGAAAGATCTGAAAATATCTGCCTCCCTTAGAGCTCCCAAGGCTTGGTTTCCTCTCTGGGGACTCTAATAGCTGGAAATTTACTGTATTTACAGGGATTCACCCAAAATTTAACATCAAAAGCATGTGGAGAGGTTACCTTGACAACTATAACAGCAATTACACTGGCAACATGCAAAAACAAAAGGAAAATAATGCATTGGTCTGTTGCCAGCTGCACATAATCCAACATCAAAATGCATCAGTAGATTACATATGCTCCAGTCAGATTGTTCCATGGGAACAAGCTTGGACATCAGTATCCTCCTCTTGCTGCTTCCAATAATGCTCAGAGTGCAGAATCTTTAAATCTTCAAGCCTGGGCGATAATATCCTCAAACCTCCTCATTAAGTCTCACCCTACTTATTCAAATGTTTTTACTAACATGGGGACTAACCTACCCTTGTGCAGCGGGTTTTCCAGCAAGACAGTTGGGCATATATATGCCTCATTCTTCACTGTAGGATAGAAATTGGCTTCAACTCAACTTGCTACTACCATCTAGAAAGGGCAATACACCAAAGTCATAGAATCAAGCTGTGAAGATGAAATACCTGACCAATTGTGAGGATTTTTTGACTGAAATATGGATGGTATCCAGTTCATTTGTGATCCATCCCAGTTGATCTGTCTGCAATGGAAGCAAGAACAATCATGGACATTTTGTAAAGATTAAAAAACCCACCAGATCTGAGAACAGAACACCTCTACAACTCTTGAGAATTGAAGTTAGACTAGATGATTTTTGATCAGGAAAGTGTTCTGATTCTGAATCTCTTACCTGGCCTTTAAGAGTTGATGCTGTCTCTGCACCAATATTGATGGTATCTTCCACAACCTTCTTAAATACAAACTTGTGAATGTGTTTTCTCCAACATGTACTCTTTCCAAATCTGAAGGTGTTTTACGCAACTGCTCTAGCAAGAGTTCCAATATAAGTGATTGTGATATTCAGAGCAACTAATCCACCTTCGTAACAAGAAAGGTTGAGCTATTTGCACAAAGGTGTGGAGGGTTTTACATACTTTCTTTGATCTCTCAATAGTTTGGTCAGTTTCATCCATCTGCTTTCTCCCAATTTGCACCAGCTCTTGATTTGACATAGCTGCCACATGCCAAGTAACTGTAAGAAACAAAGATGGAGATTACCCATCCCACAGTGAGTGTCTGCACCCCCACAACAATAAAACAGTTCACCCACTTTGAAAAATATCAATGTGGTAGAAGAGAAAACTCCACAAAAACATGCAAGGAAAAGATGTTATGTCAGTTCCAGCCAAACCAAGACAAACACAAAAAGAATGAGTGCTGTTGTAGTTTCGAAGTATCACACACAAAATATCAGATTGTCACCCTTCATCATGAACAACAGTGACTAACCCCCCACTGGCATCATCAGCTCCAGACCTCACAGTGGGTGTAGATAAGCGTATTATAATCTGCTCAAAACTTATGGCAAACAATCAACTTGTGCACTGAGTTTCTCTCACATCTGAAAGCAAGGGGAAGACTCAGTCATGATGTTGGCCAGACCTCAAGAGGTGTTTCCAATCAAAAAAGTCAATAGCATCCTCATTCAAGGTGAAAGAAGCTTGTGAGAGTTCATTTCATTCTAACTTGGCCCCATATCTGCAAGTATCTAAGCCATGGCATTAAAGGCTAAAGAATGGTCAGTGGCTGGTTGCCTACAGCACCCAGAACATTTCCTTGGTATCACTGTTGGTGACTACTTGGATGCACTATATCTGCTTTGACGATTGGAAAAGTATGAAGAGAAAACTCCACAAAAACATGTAACGTAACCAAATGATGTGCTATCAATTCCATCCAAGCCAAAATTGTGAAAAGAATGAGCGGTGCTCTCATAACCCTCTCCCATTGCCATGGTAGTACAAAGGCTGTGATCCTCTGTTACCCACAAGCTCATGATGGAATGCAGGGAATGGAGGAGGCACACATACCGCTTGGCTTCCCGCATCTTGGCAGTCAACTCATCCATGTGCTTGCTCTGCTTGCAGACATCCTTGATCTTGTCTAGCTTTTGAAACCCCGTCCTGCACAGCTCAAAAAAAAAAATCTCTTACACAGACAGAACCCATGTGTGCAAGGCAAGTAGTAGTCTTGCATTCGAACAAGATCTTGAAACATCCCAACGGAACAATAACCAGCACATTGCAATTCAGCAGTTGGAGCCCGCCCGCCTAATTGCACACAGACACAGAGAGAGAGAGAGAGAGAGAGAGAGAGAGAGAGAGAGAGAGAGAGAGAGAGAGAGAGAGAGAGAGAGAAGGGCAGAGAGACACACGAGAGGGTCTTGCAGCGCTTGTGTATTT
>Ga0116231_10004783_pt1 | contig 27189 bp, 29 predicted proteins | sample S1TSphgellanicum_2_FD_89695 | JGI IMG/M metagenome (GOLD analysis project Ga0116231, IMG submission 89695) | Host-associated microbial communities from peat moss isolated from Minnesota, USA - S1T2_Fd - Sphagnum magellanicum MG | ecosystem: Host-associated > Plants > Peat moss > Unclassified... | reverse complement strand
ATTTTGCATCAAGGTCAAGTTGACGCAATAAAGTCACTTTCTGCTAATACTGGCCGTCTACCTCGGTTTGTTGCGTTGCGTTGCGGTAGACGTTGGGGGAAGACAATATTTGACGAAGCCTTGGTTGCCGATCAGGTTTGCAAAGGACACAATGTAGGAATTTTTATTCCGTTTTATAAATACGGAACCGAAATATTTAATGACTTGTTGCAAGTTCTTTTACCTATCCGAAAGTCGTCATCTAAGGTTGACGGCTCATTTTATGCCAAAAATGGCGGCCGTCTAGATTTTTGGACGCTTGACAATCCCAACGCTGGGCGCTCGCGCAAGTATCATCTTGTAATTATTGACGAAGCAGCTTTTACAAAGCCGGAAATGATTGACATTTGGCAACGTTCTATTAAGCCATCGTTGCTAGATTATACTGGTTCGGCAATCGTAACGTCTACGCCTAACGGAAAAGCGCCTGATAATTTCTTTCATCACATTTGCACTCAACCATCCGAAGGTTTTATTGAATATTACGCTCCAACAAGCACGAACCCATTACTTCCGCCCGGAGAAATCGAGAAACTACAATCTGAAAATCATCCTAAAGTATTTAGGCAAGAATACTTAGCTGAATTTGTCGATTGGTCTGGCGAAGCATTTTTTAGTTCAGAAAAATGGCTTTTGAACGGAAAGCCTGTAAACTATCCTAGTAATTGTGATGGTGTTTTCGCGGTCATTGACACTGCAACAAAAACCGGAGCAAAACGCGACGGAACCGCTGTAAGTTACTTTGCGATGGATAGAACAGGCAAGTATCGGCTTACTATCCTTGATTGGGACATTGTTCAGATTGAAGGATCATTGTTAGAGGTTTGGCTTCCTACGGTGTTTCAGCGGTTAGAAATTCTTGCACAGGAATGTAAAGCTAGACATGGGAACATAGGAACTTTTATCGAAGACAAAGCATCCGGAATGGTTCTTAATCAGCAAATGCAGCGTCGTAAGATGAACGTTCATCCTATTGACTCGAAGCTTACCGCTGTTGGTAAAGACGAGCGAGCAATTTCAGTTTCCGGGTATCATTACAGAGAAGACGTTAAAATATCTGAATTTGCTTACAATAAAGTAACTACTTACAAAGGCAAATCTCAAAATCATTTTTTGACTCAAGTTTGCTCGTTTCATATTGGCGAAGAAAATCGTTCTGATGATGATTTGTTAGATACTTATTGTTATGGTGTAGCAATTGCGTTAGGCGACTATAAAGGATTTTAGTTTATGTCTGGTTTTGCTGGCTTTGATACCGCTTATGAGGGTCCAAATGCGACGCTTGGGATTGGCGGCGCATCGATTGGGAACGCATTAGAAAAAGTTCTTTTATGCGATGAGATTGTTCCGGGTTCAGATGTAGGATATGAAACCGCGAAAATAATTTATTCTTATCATCCGCTCGGTGCCAAGCTTGCTGACAAGCCTATTAAATTGGCAATGTCGCAAGAGCGTAACATTACGATGCCACATTGTCCCGATGCTGCCATCGATAAGTTCAAAGAGCAGTGGAATGCAGATAATTGTGACATTTTCATAATGAATACCGCGCGTCTTGCGCGTATTTACGGAATAGCAACTTTAGCCTACGGCATTCAAGATTTTCCTACAAACGAAGATATTCCGCTAGAAAAGCTTGCCGATGCAAAAATTTACTTTAATGTTCTTGACCCTCTTAATACTTCTGGGTCTTTGGTCTTAAATCAAGATCCTAACGCCCCAGATTTTCAAAAGTTAGTTGGCGTTAGTATTGCGGGACAGCCATATGCGCGTTCTCGTGTTGTGGTTGTTATGAACGAGCAACCGATTTACATTCAATATACAGACTCAGCTTTTGGCTTTGTTGGACGGTCAGTGTATCAGCGTTGCTTGTTTGCACTGAAAAGTTTCTTACAAACAATGTTAACGGACGATACAGTCTCGCAAAAGGCTGGCGTAATTGTTGCGAAGATAAAGCCTGCTAGCTCAATCTTTGATCGCATCATGTCTGGTTTTAACGCGATCAAAAGAACCATGATTAAAGGCTCTCGCAATAATAACGTTATTGCAATAACTCCTGAGGAAGATATTCAAAGCCTAGACCTTCATTCTCTTGAAGGGCCGGCTAAACAATCTAGACAAAATATCCTACAAAATATTGCCATGGCTGCTGACATGCCAGCACAGTTACTTGCCAACGAAACGTTTGTTGAAGGATTTGGCGAGGGAACCGAAGACGCAAAGCAAGTTTCTTTATACATTGATGGTGTTAGAAAGGAACTTTCGCCGCTTTATAATTTTATGAATTTGATCATTCAGGCTCGCGCTTGGAGCCCGGCGTTTTTTGAAACGATGAAAGAAGAATTTCCTGATGTCTATGGCAATATGACATGGATACAATTTTTCTACACACTTCGTAATGACTTCAAGGCCGAATGGCCATCATTGCTTGTTGAACCGGAAAGCGAGCGAATTAAGGTTGATGAAGCAAAACTAAAAGCTATTCGAGAAATTCTTGAAATTATGTTGCCAAATATGGACGCTGACAATTCAGTGCGAGTTTTGCAATGGGCCGCAAGTAACTTTAATGATAATCAAATGTTATTCAAAACTCCGCTTATGATTGATGAAGTTACTTTGCGCGAGTTCTTGCTTGATAAGCAAGAGCAAGCAAAACAGGCCCAACAGCAACCGCCAACTGCCTCAGAACAAGTTACTAATGAGACGCCGGAACCGACAGATGAAAATAATCCTCAAGTTCAACCGGTAGAATTACCTAGAGCAGCCTAATGCCGCGCGGCGAAAAGTTACTTTCCTTTAACGAAACGGTGTCCGCCGCCATAGCGGATATGTCTCGTTACGGTTACAGTAGCCAAGCGCGCGTTGATCGTTGGGTAAAAGCAATTAAAGATGCCGCTCAGCGCGAGATGGTATCGACCGAAAAACTACAGCAAGAATTAAAGCGCGCTCTTGGCGCGATCTATTACAGTCAAGTTGATAAGGGCGGTCTTTTGACCATGAACCCTGGCGTAAGTCGGTTTACGCTTAAGAATGTCAAACCAAAGCTTCGTGCGGAGTTAGACCGCCGCATAATGGCTGCTGCTAATCTTATCAAGCTTAATCGCACAACAGCAATTAATGACACGTTGCAACGGTTTCAAGGATGGGCAACGTCTATTCCGTTGGGCGGCAGCATGGCGACAGATAAGTCTGATGCTCGCGAAAATGTTCGCAAGGCATTAAAGCAACTTCCTTTTGAAGAAAGGAGAGTTGTCATTGACCAAGGGCATAAATTCAACGCCTCCATTAATTCAATACTTGCTGATAACGCTGGCGCGATTGCTCTCACTTGGCGTAGTAACTGGCGTCAAGCAAATTATGACTACCGTCCTGATCATAAAGAGCGTGACAAGAAAGTTTATTTAATCCGTGGATCGTGGGCAGAGGAAAAAGGTCTTGTAAAGCCGAACAAGGATGGTTATTACGATCAAATAACGGCAGTGGCGGAGGAACCGTTTTGCAGATGCTTTGCCGAGTATATTTACTCATTGGAAGATTTACCTGAAGACATGCTTACTAAATTAGGTAAAGTTACTTTAGAGCAGATGCTAGATAGCGATGCTGCCTAAATTTGTCTCATTATTAAGAATAAAATTATGATTTAGACTTAGCGTTAAAGACTTGACAAAATTTTATAGTTGTGACAGACTTGTATCCTAAAATCTTTTCAAAGGCTTAGAGATTATGCTTAATTTCGCCAATGAAAAGGTTTATATGCTTGGCAAATATTCTTATGCCAATTAGGCTAATTGTCCGATAAAAAGTAACTTTAGGCTTTTCATTTGATCCAAGCCGCTGGCATCCTGTTCATCGCCAATGGAACGGTATTGCTGGTCAGGCGATCCGATACCGGCGATCATGCGGGCGAATGGTCACTTCCAGGCGGTAAAATTGAGGAAGGAGAGACGCCGGAAGATGCTGCTGTTAGAGAGTGTCAGGAAGAATTAGGAACTTGCCCGGAAGGCGCTAAAGACTTATTTGCTAGACGGAATGACGGTAAAGTTGATTACTTTACGTTTATTCAACGGCTCGATAAGCCTTTTCGCCCGATACTAAACGATGAGCACGATGGGTTTCAATGGACTCCCATAGGCGAATGGCCTAAAGACTTACATCCTGGCGCTAAAGTTGCTTTAGATAAGTTGACCATGAATGAGCTAGAGATTGCTCGCTCCATGGTCAAAGGAGACCTAACAAGTCCCCAATACTATATGAATTTGGCTTTGTTTGATATTAGGATTACAGGAACAGGTTCCGCATATCGTCAAAGCCTTAACGAATATGTTTATCGGGACCCTAAATACTATTTGACAAATGACTTTTTGGCTCGTTGCAATGGTCTACCAGTTATTTTAGAACACCCAGACTCTACTACTCTTGATAGCACGGAGTTTACAGATAGAGTAATTGGAACAGTTCTTCTACCATACATCAAAGAAAACGAAGTATGGGCGATTGTTAAGATATACGATAAATTTGCTGCTGGAATAATGGAGACTGAAAAACTTTCGACTTCTCCTAGTGTGGTTTTCCGAGACAAAACAAAAAACCGCACAATTAAGTTAGAAGACGGCAGCAAGTTACTTATCGAAGGTGATCCTAGTCTATTAGACCATATTGCAATCTGTCCTAAGGGTGTTTGGGACAAAACTGGAGAGCCTAGCGGCGTAAATTCAACCGCCGTTGATGACAGCAACCAAGGTTCCGAAAAAGAGCCTAATAGCACAAAGGAAATTAAAATGGCGGACGATATGCCTGCGGAAATGATGGATAGTAAGAAAGACGCTAAAAAAGATGCCGCAGGCACGGCGACGCCTGATCCTAAGCTAAGCCATGAGTTTGAGACCGAAGGCAAAACGAAAGCCGATGGCGAAGCCGATACGAATGAACTCCTAAAGAAAATCATGGGCATGTGCGACAGCATGAATGCTCGGATGGACTCTATGGAGCAAAAGTATCTTTCTGGCATGAAGAAAGATAGTGACGAGCCTACCGTTACTCCGCAGGCTTCCGAAGCAACCGAAAAGAAAAATTTGGAAGATATTCCAAAGCCTAAAGAAGGGTCTCCTTCCGCCGAAATGGCCGCTGGCATCTCTAAGCCTGATGCCGATGAAATGGCCAAGATGAAGGAACGCCTCGATAGTCTCGATAAGAAGTTTGGCGATGCCATGGCGGAACCGACCATGGACGAACAAGCCAAATACATGGACGCTCAGGCACGCGCCGACAGCGTTGCGCAAGCGTTTGGAGACTCCGCGCCTCGCCCGATGAAAGGCGAGAGCCTGCTTACTTACCGTAAGCGTTTGCTCAAAAAATATCAGACTCACTCAAATACGTGGAAGTCCGTTGATCTTGGGCCGATGTCCGGCGACGTGCTGGCCATTGCGGAACCGCAAATTTACAATGACGCAATGATTGCGGCCAAAAATCCCACTGATCTTCCTGAAGATACTTTGCGTGAAGTCATTACGACTGATCGCACTGGCCGCCGTGTAAGTAACTTTCACGGCAAGCCGCGCGCCTGGATGGGCCAATTTAGGGCTCCTTCTCGGCGCGTTTCTGAGTTTGGCACTAATCAGCGGAGTGCGTAATTATGACCGCCAACATTGGATTTAATCCATATACCACGACAACCGCTCTTGGTGGTTTTTCGATCCAATCTGATGGATATATTCAAGGCACAATGCTTGATGATCCGTCATCGCGAAATTACTTGGCGGGCGGTGTTCTAGCAAATAGCGAAACGATCCCGATGTGGGGCGGTGTCGCGCTTTACGAAGACATTGCGCTTACGAACAATCAGACTCCGCTTGGCCCAAATGTCGGGCGTTCCACGTCCGTTGCGACTATTCAAGGATTTTCGTTGTTCAACCAAGCCATTCACTGGCTAACAACGCCGCAGTCGCAATGTCCAACAGTTGGCAGTGGTGGCACAGTTCCTTTTGTGCGCCTTGGTTCCAACAATCGAATTGCGTTGCAAATCGATCCGTCTCTTGTCAGCCTAAATGGTGGTTTGACAACTCAGCAAGTTAGTTGGGATTTTGTTAATCAGCGTCTTATCCCTTACTTTCCGGCAGAAACCGGAGAAGCAATTAGTGCCATGTCGTGGGCAACTGGTGTTGTCAGTGTTACCACGAGTGCCGCACACGGGCTTGCTGTTGGCGACGATATTACCATCACTGGTGTTGTTCCGACCGCTTACAACGGTTCGTTTACCGTTCTTAGTGTAGGTTCTACCACGACATTTACCTATGCTTTGCCGAACGGTGGCGTTTCTCCGGGCGCTGTTACGACTCAAGGAACGATCACGGCGGGCGGTGGCGCTTTGCCTGTTCGTGTTCTTGAAACACAGATTGGTAATAGTAAAACCGTTGTTTACGATCCTGTTAACAACGTTGCGAATTTTTCGACAAACGGCTCAACGGCCATTGTGCTTGTTTAACAAGTAACTTTGAGAAAGGAAATAACCAATGGCTGATATTGCAACGGCGTGGGTTCAAATTGAACCGTCTTACATGATGCCAGAACTGCTTTTGCAGTATCAGCAGGCATCCGGCGCATTTGATTTGCTCGCGGGCAGCGACCCGCTTGTTCGTTTGTCCGATGGTGATTTGCTTGTGTATATCAAAAAGCTTGATGTTCGCACGAAAGTTGCTGCCGGACAGGGACCATATAACTCGCTTCCATCATGCTCGATTAATGCGAGCATGATCAGCACGCCAACTTACTTGTTGCGCGTTCGTGCGGAATACGATCATCACGACACCGTTGCGGTTGCGCGTTGGGGTTTTTCCGTGGTTGATGCTCAGCGTCTCGGAATGAGACAGGGTATTTTCCAACAAATGCGTTCGGCTTTGCTTTATGGTTTTAACCCGACAACTGGCGAAGGTTTGCTAAACACTGCTGGTGCGACCACAGTTAGTTTACCGCCGGATAGTAACGGTAACGATACTGTTGTGACTTACGACAATGGACAAATGGCTATTTTCTTGATTGGTCAAATCCAAGCGATTAAAACTCGCACAATGCAGCTTGGCATTCCGCAACGATTTACGATTTGTGGACCACAAAGAGTGCTTGGTCAGCTTGAATACCAGAACATTGTGCAAGTGACACAGTTTCAGCGCGAAGGTGCTGGTAGCACGACTACGGCGGGTGTGGTCAAGGAAGTGTTGCTCGCTAATGGCGATGCGATTGATTGGACCTATGACGATACGCTCATCGGCAAAGGCGCTGGTGGTAACGATGCCGTCATTATTTCAATGCCGGAAGTCAAGAAAGCCAAGGCTGCTAGCAAGATCAACACCAACGAATTTGCAACGTTGAAGCCTGGACTTGAGGCTTGTTCGTTGCAGCTTTGCGATATGCCCGCGCCTCGCGAAATTCCGACGCCACTTCCAGGCGGCGCAATCGATGTTCTTTCGGAACTTCGCACGACTAGTGGCTGGGGGATCAGGCCGGAAAGCCTTTCGATTATTTCTATGCAATATCAGTAAAAGTTACTTTTTGAAATAAAGGTCAAATTGTAATGAAACTGTATATTGCCAATTGCACAACGCAAAACCATGATTTTATCTATAATGCTCCCGAAGTCAAAGGCTCGCGTAAGCAGATGATCCCGGCTGGTGGCCAAATGCAAATTCACGACAACATGAATTTGCAAGCCATTGACTACATCGTTAAGCAGCATGAGAAATATGGTCTTGTGCCTGCTGATAAAATCCCGCGTGAGAAAGCGTTTATTGGTCTTTGTTACTCAGTCGATAAGCCTGTAAACATGGATCAAATCATGACGGCTTCAAGTCAAAACGAAAACGTTTTGAAAGAGCAAGCTGTTGAAACGCGCAAACAAACCGCTGCCGCTATTCGCTCGCAAATTGAAGATCAGGAAGTCGGGGTATCAAGCGTTTCCGTAGAGATTATTCAAGACGAAAAATCGGGCATGGCAACAGGCGAACGTCTTGCGCAAGGTATCGAAGTAATTGAGACTGGCAAGCGTAGTCGCCGCGCCAAGCAAATGGCAGACGAATAAAGTAACTATTAGTGAGCGGTAGTAACGCCCAATATCAGCCGACCTTCTCAGGTTTTTGCACTTGGGTTCAAACCGCTATGGGCATTTCTACGGAGATATTGCCCACGACTTCAATATGGTTGACTTACGCATATAATGTTTCTTTAGAAATAAATGATCCGTGCTATGCGTTGGTTAGCCCACTAATCTATATGCTGATGGTCTACAATCTTGGTGGAGACAACCTTGTAAATTTCGCTCAAGACAATCCTGCATTAGCGCCCCCGAACAACACTTACTTTACTGATCTTCGTGCAAAACTCAAAATTAATAACTTTGTGGCTGGTGTTGTCGAAAATGCAAGCGACCAAGGGACAGCAATGTCCGCTCTTGTTCCTGATTTTTTTAAGCAGCTAAGCCTATCAAATTTGCAAAACCTCAAAACGCCTTGGGGTTTGACTTACCTTTCGTTTGCGCAACGCCAAGGGACTCTTTGGGGAATTAGTTAAGTGCCTTCGATTTTACATCTTGGTGTTATCGATCAGTTTTACGGAACACCGTCAACAATCAAAGGTGCGCCCGCTCCCGTTTCTACTGGAGACGTGGCAGTTATACTTGAAAATAAGTATGGCATTATGCGTGCGTTTGCTAGTCTTAACTCGTTCTTTATTGTAAACGAAATGGAAAAGTCACTTGCGAAAGCCGTTCGCCAAGCCGCTGTCACGGGGCATGTAACAACTGAGCCGTTTGCTGTAGCAATGACTAAGATTGAAAGTAAGTTTAAGGATTTTCTTTCTCTTAGCACAATTGAAACTATGGGTTGGACTGCGCCATCTGGATTGCCTATTCCTACTCTTGCGGCATTAAAAGGCATTAGCTCACGAACAAAAGCCGGACGATACAAAAATAATCGCAAAGGAAAAGCTGGCCAAAATCTTAAAGCACGTCGTCCAAGCTTTATTGATACTGGTTTGTATCAATCTAGCTTCAAAGCATGGTATGAGAAGCGTAAATAATGCCTACCGTAGCCGAAGCAGCGACTAACCCCGGACCACTGGCGAGCGCGCTTGCTGCTGGCGTTGATACGATTAGTCAATCGCAAACTGTAACGTTTACTCTTTACCTTCGCGTTGTGTTGCCAATAGATGGCTTTGTATTTTGGGTTAAGGCACAGTTACTTTCTCCGTCCGCGCAATACAACTCTTTGGGAATGAATTTTGCTGGCGATACTTTCAACGCTTCCGCTCCAAATAAATTGCCATTGAATACCAGTTTGGTTGCGCAAGGCAGTTTGCATTATGCAACAAAAGATAGTCAAAACGAGACGGACAGTGTAACGGTTAATCAAGTAATTTTTACCTCGGAAGGTCCGGTTAATGATCTTAATGCCATTGGGCCTAATGCTATGTATATTGCCACTCTTGGCGATTTGCGTTTCGCTTTCTCTGAGCGTCGTTCGTTCTACCAACAAGCCAATCTATATCACTACGCAGGAAACGCGGTTTATTCGACATTCGAGACACAGATAATTGATAATGTTGCTGGGTTTGATACGCAAAACGTAATTGTTTCAAATTCATTACCATTATGGTTGAACATTGACCAATCAAATCCGCCCTATCCGCTTACGCCCGCCCAAAAAATACAATTGTATCCAAGCTATTTGGTGCCTGAAAATGTATCTCCGCCATACGGCTCCGTTGATATATCGCAGACGACAGCAATACAGGCAACGCCGATATATGGCCCGACGGGAACGAGAACGCAACTAGTAACTGAGCAAGTCAAAGTTACTTTGTTTGGAACTCGCAACTTCAACGCTTCTGATTTTCTCGATTACGTTTTGCAATATAGCTTGTTTACCGAACCTCTGTTTGGCATTCAAAATATGCCGGTTATTGTTGACGAGAAACTGACACAGGTAGAACTACAAGTCATTGCGCAAAAGAAAACAATACTTTTTACAATTAACTACTATCAGCAACGAATGAGAGACCTTGCACGGCAGTTGATTTTGCAGTGCATTCCAACCGTAACAATAGGAGCTTGAAATGCCTCAATATAACACCGTTACGCTTTCCGGTGCCACTTCCACGGTGCTTGATATCACTACGGAAACGTTGATTAAGGCTGGCACTGGCGCTTTGTTCGCGGTCAGCGTGACAACTGCCGGAACAAGCAATGGTTTTGTTTATGACTCCGCAACGGTTGGAAATGCTGGCACGACTGATCAGATTTTGAATTTTGGGTCTGTGATTGGAAAAACTGACTTTGCAACGGGTTTTCCTTACAAAAACGGCCTTGTCGTCAATCCTGGGACTGGTCAGGTTGTTTCGGTTGCCTATCGCTAATCACCTATCGTTGCGATTTATTAGTTATTAGAAAGGCAAGACGATGGGCGTTTTGAGTATTGTTCAAGTTAATGTCTCTCAAACAGCGGCGCCCGCTCCGTCTACGCTGCAACAAACTGGCGCTATTTGTTCTATGGGTTCGACGGACCTAACTCCGGGGACGCTGGGCCTTATTACGCAACTTTCTGATTACACGGCAATTGCCAACGCGCCTGTTGCAATCACATCGATTACATGGGCAAGTGGCACGGCAACGGTCACGACAGCAACCGCTCATGGATGGACGGTTTCTAGCACTCCGTCTGTTGTCATTGCTGGCGCTGTTCCTGTTGGATATAATGGAACGTTTACCGCAACAATTACGGGAACGTCTACCTTCACTTATCCTTTAGCAACAAACCCCGGATCAGAAACAACGCCAGGAACAGCGGCTTTGGCCAATGACGCAGAAACGTTGGCAATGGTTACCACTTTCCTTGCGCAAGGCAACGATCTTGCCGTTTACGTGCTTGAACTTGGCGAAGTCTCTGTTGTTGCCGCGATTGCCGCGCTTAGCACATATTTGACAAACAATCCAAGCACAATTTATTCGTTTCTTGTTCCACGCGAATTTGACAATCAATCAACATTTTTGTCTTTACTTGCCAGTTACGAAAGCACAACGGCAAAAACTTACTTTTTTATTACCACAACGCTTGGGACATACACAAATTACACGGCTACTGAAAAATGTGCCGTTTTGTGGATTGACTCTCCTAATGCGCTATCGACTGAATTTGGCGCGGCCGGAATGTTTTATGTTACGCTCAATTACAATCCGTCACCAATTAATCAGGTGACGCCAACAGCGTATAGTTACTTGTTTGGAATTACGCCTTACCCGACAGTTGGGAATGCGGCTACTCGGGTTGCGTTGAAATCGGCTGGTGTCAACATTGGATTGCTCGGCTCGGAAGGCGGAATTAGCAACGTTATTCTTTGCTACGGCACAACGCGCGATCTTCATGATTTTACCTATTGGTATAGTGTCGATTGGGTTCAAATCAACCTTGACGAAAATATTACAAACGCAATTATTAACGGTTCAAACAATCCGCAAAATCCACTTTATTACGATCAACAAGGTATAACCACGCTTCAAACCGTTGCTCAAAAGACAATGAACAGTGGCATTACTTTTGGGCTTGTTTTAGGCCCGGTGACGGTTACTGCGGTGCCGTTTGCTACATATGTAGTGGCAAATCCCGGAGACTACCCGGAAGGCATTTATCGAGGCTTGGCGGTCACATACACGCCACAACGTGGATTTATTCAGATTGTCTTTAATGTTGACGTGACATCGTTCCCTGTTAGCTAAACGAAATAATTATTAGAAAGGAACTTTAGATGTCTGGCACGTTGACTAAAGGCAATCCGCTTATTGACCAAGGAACTTTGAACCGCATTCGTGGCGCGGTTCAAATCCCTGGTTTCCCTTCGTTGAACGTTACGGCTCCTTATCTTGGGAAAGCTGGAATTTCAATGACGCTTGAAGGTCAGACAACTGAGTTTATTGATACGCTGACTGGAGCAGTGACGAGCCCGAACGTTTATCAGCAAACATCTGTTGTCGTAAACTTACTTAAGACACAGAACCTCGCGGCATTGTATAAGTCGCAAATGGAAACGTTTTCGTTGATTGGAACGTTTACGGTTATTCCTGATGCGACAACGTTGCCAAACTATACTTTGATGAATGGTGCAATAATGTCGCTTCGTGATATGCCGATGAATGGCGAGGATGCCGGATTTGTGATTACGTTACGTGGATATTATATTATTAATAATCAACTTTTTTCGCTCTAATAATTAGGCTTCTGCAATGTATATTGATCGTCATTTGAACATTGTCATTGAGATTGAGAGAGAGAATTACAAAATTTTTGTTCATTCGACGCCTATTAGTCGTGAAGTTTTTGAAGTCTATTACCTCCCGATCAGCAAGGCATTTAGTAAGATTTACAGAGAGCGTCTAGACAGTCTTGCGGGGCCGCGCGTGGCGGCTTTGTTGCTCAAGGAAGCAGCTATCGAGTGCGGTATGTGGGAAGGTCCACAAGGCGCGGAAAATGGCTTGTTGGGGGAAATCGTTCGCCTAAGCAATGCCATTTTGCCAAACGAACAAGGTGGCTGGCATACGATACCGCTTTACAATGCGTTTCAACAAAAGTTGCTTTCTGATCAAGAAAAATCGGAGGTAATGGGTATTCTGGCTTTTTTTACTTGCGTTTATCAAATGCACCAAAAGAAAAACCGCCAGCAAGCACTGGATGGCTTGCAATTGTGGGAAACGCACACGTCATTATTGAACGTTACGGAATACATGAGTTCCTTAACGACATCGACAGCGGGCGAGAGTTCTGGAGAGACAAACCTTCCTCCATTGTCTCTGCCTTACTAGACTTTGTTTCTGGTGTTGGGTTCCAAACGTTTTTTAGTCAATTTGATTTTGATTACAAAACAGCACACGAGTTTCGCCAGCGTCATGTAATCCGCGCTATCGAAGGGATAGCAAGAAATCGGATGGTTTTCTAAATGGCTGAAACATCAGTCTTAGAAATTCAAGTAAATGACTCTCAGTTTCTCGCATTCGCGGAGAAGCTTGAGAAAATGCGTAAGAATGCCGAAGGCAAGTCCGGCAACGGAAAGCCTAGCGAAAGTGACTTTGCAACCAAATTTCAAAAGTCTATCAAAGATACCCTTACGCCGCTAAAACAAATTTCAGATGTAACTCACAACATTTACAGCAACATTCACAAAGCAACTAATTTGTTGCTTAAGTGGACCGGCATTGCTTCGGTCATTGGATTGATTGGTGGTGGCGGTGGGTTCTTTGGAATTGACCGCCTCGCGCAATCTGCGGCGTTACAGAAAAAATCCGCTAGTGGTTCTGGCGTTTCGATTGGCGAACAAAACGCCTTTCGTATTAACCAAAATCGTTACTTAAACAATCCTGATGCGTTTTTGTCTCGTATCAATGAATTACAAAATAGCTTTGAGAAGGTAAAGCTACAGATCATCCTTGGTCATTCGACCGAAGGCATGAGCAATGTGCAGATTGCTGAGGAAGCGCAACTAAAGGCGCGCCAAGCATATATCAATGCGCATGGCAATTTTGACGTTCTTCGTGCGAAAGGATTTGGAGAACTTTATTCTAATGATGAATTGCAACGGCTTGGTAATTCATCGGAAGAACAGATACGCAAATCTAATGCGGACACGAACCGAGACATATCGAGCGTTGGCGCGAGCGACGCAACTGCTAACAAGTGGCAGGATTTTCTAAATACGTTGGATCGTGCTGGCGCAAAAATTAATACCGTCTTGATTGATGGCTTATCAAAACTTGCCGATCCGATAAGCCATCTCGTGACTAACTTTGGCCACTTGGTTGAAGTATTTTTGAAGACTCCGCTTTTTGAGCATTTTGTTTCGTTTGTGGCTGATGGGTTTGGCCATTTGGCGGATTACATTGGCAAACCGGAATTTGAACAGAACATAAAGTTATTTGCGGAAGGCATTGAAAAAGCAGCGAAGGCTATATTTACTTTTGGCCAAAAAGTTTGGCATTGGCTTGGGTTAGATGACGATGGCACGCGAAAATATTCTGATGAGCAAAAAGAACTAATTAGGCTTGGTTTAAGCAGCCAAGGACAAGGTAAAGACCCGAAAGGCGAGAACTACAATCCTGCGCTTGATAAAAATTCGTCTCAGTATAATCCTAAGCTTGCAGCGCAAGCTTTGAATGCTGCTGTAAATCCGAATAATTCTCAAAATGGAACAAATGCGGTTGCGTCAAATCCTAACGGATTTTCAATTAACGCCGCGAGCAATAACGTAAGCTTCGGTGCGCCAACAGACGCAAAACAACGCGCGGCTGCTATTCTTGCTCGTGACGGTTATACACCAAATCAGATTGCAGGTTTCCTTGCAAATATCCAACAAGAAAGTAGCTTTAATCCAAGAGAAACTGGTGATGGCGGTTTAGCTTTCGGCTTAGGCCAATGGCATCCTGATAGACAGGCAGATTTTAAGGTAGCTTTTGGCCATGATATTCACGATTCTACATTTGATGAACAAATAGAGTTTATGAATTACGAATTGCAGCATAAAGAGGCTGGTGCAATGGCGCGGCTTAAGACAGCCGCAAATGCTTATGACGCTGGCGCAATTATTTCTCAATATTATGAGCGTCCATTTGATGTTGAAAAAGAGGCGCGTAACCGTGGCGCGGCTGCTGATCAAATTGCAAGGGACGCATCTGTCAACGTAACAATTCAAAACAACACGGGTGGTAATGCCATTGCAACGGTCAACGGTTTAACGCATGCGAGTCTGCCACAATGAGCGGCACATCATCTGTTATTAATTCTATTGGGAGAACGATATATCAGCTTGGCTTCCAGATATCTCCTATCGTTCTTAATAACGGTATTGCATCAAGCATTGGTGGTGCAATGCTGCCAATAGTTGCTTTAACGGAGGCAGCTAGTTTTGCCAATGGTCTTTTGCAAGGTGACGTTTCGGACTCGCTTGATAGTTTTTTTGCTCATTTTCGGCCAACTGGTGGCGGCACTCTTATTGATTTTGCTATTGCATCTTATCCGTTTGCCAATCAGCAAGTAGCGGCAAATGCAATTATTGCGATGCCATTAAAAATATCTTTGGCCATGGTAACGCCTGCCCAACAAGCTGGAGGAATTGTTTCAAAGTTTATTACGTTTCTTGCATTGCAACAAACTCTCAAGCAACATAGTTTGCTAGGCGGAACATACACCGTGGTTACGCCAGCGTTTCTTTATGAGAACTGTATTCTAAAGTTACTTCGCGATACAACTGGTATGAATGAGCAACAAGCACAAAGCCGCTGGCAGTTTGATTTTGAACAGCCTCTCGTGACGCAACAGGCAGCACAAGCCGCACAGAACGCTTTGACATCTCAGATAACGAACCAAACGCCTATTAGTGGCCAGCCTGCTAATAGCGGAGCTATAGCAGCGGCTGGATCGCCTAGCAGTGCGCCAGGGTTTAGTGCTGGCGCCAGCAATTTGACTGGCACAAGCGTTGGAGGAAACACGCCGCAAGTAGCCTCAGGCGTTGGTCAAGGATGACAACCTATGTGCCATTTTCTCAGCCTGCCAGTCAGCCGATGCAGTTTAATGCAACGTTTGATGGCAATAAATACGTTGTTCAAGTTCCGTGGTCATTGTTTGGACAGAGATATTACGTTGCGATATATGATCAATCAAGTAACTTGATATTGTATATCCCAAGAATTGCCTCAACGCTTACAAACAATATCAATTTGCTAAACGGCTACTTTACAACATCGACGTTGATATGGCGTGCGCAAACAAATAACTTTGAGATTTCACCTTGAGGTTTTACGAAATTATTGTATCGAATGCTGATGGATCGCAGTTTATGCGGTGGGGTTCTATTGGCGTTTTGACTGGCACGGTTGATCCGAGCGCGCCAGAAGTCGAATTAGATATTCCCGTTGGAACTTACGATCAGCCATACGGGCAAGCCGCTGTTAAAATCTATGGTGTTGGATTGGATACACTTAAGCAATCAAAACAGTTTGCAGGCAAAAGCATTTCTGTTGCACGCGGTATGAGTGCGGGGCTTCCGCTTGCTAACCCTATGGAACAAGGCGTTGCCGTAAAAGGAACTATTTTCCAAGGCTATGGCAATTGGGTTGGGACAAATATGTCTCTCGATTTGATTTTTACTGCCGCAACAGGCTCAGATAATTCGCCTATGAATTTTACCATAAATTGGAAAGCAGGAACGCCGTTAAGTCAAGCATTGACACAAAGCCTCAAAACAGCGTTACCATCTCTTGTCCCAAATATTCAAATCAGTTCTAACCTTGTTTTGAATTACGATCAAGTTGGCTCATACGCTTCTCTTGAGCAATTTGCCGCGTATCTATCGAACATAAGTCAGAAAATTATCAAAACGACTAATTATCCAGGTGTAAAAGTAACTATTTCAAATGGCAAAGTAATTGCTTACGATACAAGCACAACGCCGAGTCAAGTGACTGATATTCTGTTCACTGATTTGATTGGTCAGCCGACATGGATCGATTTAGGAACAGTTCAATGTCATTTGGTTATGCGGGGTGATTTGCAGCCTGGAGACGTGGTTACGTTGCCAAATGCGCAACAGAATTTTACGGCTGCAAGTAACTCGCAATTTCAAGACTCGCTAAATTTTAGTGGTAAGTTTACTGTGTCTTATGTGCGCGATGTTGGTAAATTTAGAAGTCCGAACGCTGAGAATTGGATTACGACTGTTAACCTTGTTCCTATGAGTAATTGACATGGAGCATCTTAAAAATCCTCTTGCGTTGAGTATGAACCAATTTGTTTCGGGCAAATCCGCCGATGCGCTGCAAGGGCAAGGACAAATTTATCCTTGCACCGTAACTAAAGTTACTGGTGCAATTGTTACGGTTAATTTTGAAGTTCAAACGGTGCAGACTATACCTCAGGCGACTATGCCAATAGCAGAAAGCATTTATTTAAGGTTGCCTATTCAAGTCGGAGATAAGGGTGTTGCAATGACCGCTGACACTTATTTAGGAGGTATCAGCGGACTTGGCGGCGGCACGGCGGACACGACACAGCTAGCAAACCTTTCTACACTTATTTTTGTGCCAATTGGCAATAATGGTTGGCCAAGCGTTGACGCGAATGCGGTTGTAATTACTGGCGTTGGAACTGATGGCGTATTGCTTCGTTCTGGGGACGCCACAGTTACTTTTAAGCTTACATCTAGCGGTATTGCGATTAACCTAAACGGTATGACAATGACCGTTACGAACGGCGATGTAATCGCTGATGGAATTAGTTTGAAAACGCACGTTCATACGGAAGTTATGACGGGAGGCGGCAATTCTGGTCCGCCGTTAGCATGAGGGTTTGGGGACGAGTGCAAACGACCGTTCAGCAAGGGCTTATTGCTGGTGGCCCTGGAGTGCTTGGCAGTGGACCGGGTGCGGGAGTTCTTGGCGCTGGCACGACTGCATTGCAATGGGTTGAAGTTTCTACCGCTGCAAATGGTAGCAATGATTATGTTTACGTAACTGCATTAATTCAATGCTTAAAACTATCAATTGGCGAGTCGCCTTTTTGGAGCGATTGGGGAATACCGGCTAAGCGTTCGGTTGTGCAACAAGTCTTTCCAGACTATTACGTTTCGTTGATGCAACAACGTTATTCGCAATATTTTGCCAATTTGCAGATTACTAAAGTTGCTTCTTCGACGCCAACATACAACGTGCAAATCTTGTTGCATAATGGAACTAAAATTGCAGCGAGTATTCCGGTTTAAGTTTGGAGTTTGATACGTGTCCGATACAACTACAACGCTACCAGTCTCCATAGGTCCAAGTGGCGCGGTCCCCACGCCTCCGGCCACTATTCTTGCAACGTTGCTAGCGAATGTCGCGGCAACGAACCCTGATTATACGGCAAACCTTCCAGGGTTGCTAATCGAAGATATCAGCAGCACAGACGTTGCCGCAATTGCTTTGATGGATAGCGCGCTTGTTGATTTGGTCAACTGCATCTCACCATTGACCGCGAACGAATACTTACTTTTACAACTTGGAAATGTTTACGGAATAAGCGTTGCGCCTTCTAGCAACACGAACGCTTATATTGAATTTTTTAGTTCAACACCAGGGTTTGTGATACCGCAAGGATTTGTGGTGTCAGACGGCACAAACCAATACGTTACGCAAGAAGCCGGTATTGTTTCTTCTAATGGAACGTCCGGTTTGATTTTTGTTGTTTGCACGACATCGGGTAGCGTTACTGCCGGCCCGACGACAATCAATCAGTTAGTTACTTCCGTTCCGGCCGGAATTACGCTTTCATTCAACAATCCTCAAGCAGCAACGCCGGGTATTGGAACAGAAAGCTATGACAGCTTTAGAGCAAGAGTGCTACAAGCTGGCCTAGCATCGGCTACAGGCATGCCTAGGCTGCTTAAAACAGCCCTAGCGCAAGTGTCTGGAGTGCAATCGCGTCTGATTAGCGTGCAACAGCAGACAGGCACGAATGGCGGCTGGAAAATCATTGTTGGTGGCGGCGATCCGTATCAAGTTGCTTTAGCTATTTTTAATTCGCTTTTCGACATATCGACGCTTGTTGGTTCAAGTATGTTCGTAACCAACATCACGCAAGCAAATCCTGGTATCGTAACAACTGAATATAACCATGGGTATGTGACTGGCGAATTAGTTATTATTACTGGTATTGTTGGGATGACAGCGCTTAATGGCGTTGATCTAGACATTACAGTAATAGATGAAAAGAACTTTTCGATTGGTATTAACACGACAGGTTATAGTGCGTATGTTAGCGGTGGTATTTGCGAGCCGAATGCACGTAACGTAAGCGTATCAATCAATGATTACCCAGATACGTATATTGTCCCGTTTGTTGTGCCCCCGCAACAAATCGTAACAATGACTATTGTATGGAATACAAATAGCCCAAATTATGTAAACCCGGCGGCGGTTGCTCAAGTTGTGCAGCCTGCGGTTATGGCCTATATCAACGCAATTCCTGTTACGCAACCGATCAATTTGTTTGAGATTTATTCAACGTTTCAGCTAGCAACGGCATCTCTTGTCGCAACTCAGTTTATATCACAAATAACAGTTACAGTTTATATTAATAGCGTAATGACATCGCCAGCAAGTAGCACAGGGTTGATTTTTGGTGATGGCGAAAGTTACTTTGAAGTATTAAGCAATGCCGCCATTACTGTAACACAGGCGTAATATGGTTGTTAATCTAACAATACCAAGCTATGTATATTCACAATATTCTGATGACGAGGATATACAAGCTTTTGTCGCGTCATATAATACATATGCGCAACTATATTTGAACACGTTTATTAATCTTGGTTTGCCGTTGTATCCACAATTTACAAGTAGCTTTCTCGATTGGGTAGGAACAAGTTTATATGGTTACTCTCGTCCACTGCTACCTAGCGGTTTTAACAAGTCATACGGCCCATACAATACGCTACTCTACAACGATAATCTGCCGTTCAATGGTTACAAGTTAGTTGGTCCAGCAAATTACTTTGCTACAAGTGACGATGTTTACATTCGCTGTCTCAATTGGCATTTTTTCAAAGGTGACGGCAAAGAGTTTACTATCCCATGGCTTAAACGTCGAGTAGCACGCTTTTTGTTTGGTCCCGGCCAAGTGCCAGTAAACGAGAACGACGGATGGAATTATGATGTTTCTGGTCAATATCAAATTAGCGTAACGTTTGGAACAAATCACACAGCAACAATTACGATTGTCAGCGGAACAACGGCACAAGTAAAAGGCGCGCTCTACAACGAAATGTTATTCAATGGCGTAAATGCAGTGTTCAATAAAGTAACTGCTGCATATACGCCTGTTCAAATACCCGCGTTAGCTCCGGTATTTCAAGCTGCTGTATTGGCTGGTGCGCTTGAATTGCCTTTTCAATATACTTGGTCCGTGAACATCTAGTCTTACTAAAGGAACTTTAGATATGGCAACAGACGTAATTATTTTTGCAAATGGCGCGAGTTCAACACTCGCGGCAAATATCACAAGCACAGCAACATCGTGTAATTTGTCTGCTGGCACTGGAGCGTTGTTTCCGAGTCCGGGGACAAATCAATCGTTTCAATTGACGTTCAAAGATGCGGCAACGCAACTTTTAACTGAAATCGTAACAGTTACAGCGCGCAGTGGTGACACGTTAACAATTGAACGCGCTCAGGAAGGCACGACAGCGCAGTCATGGAATGCCGGTGATCTTTGCCTAAATCTAATGACTGCTGGCACTGCTGGTGCGTTTATGCAGTTTGGGCAAGCGATTGGTCGGTTGACTGGTCCGCCGCAATTAATTACTTCCACAACGGGAAGCGTTACGTTTCCGGCCGCTACAAACGCGGTGCTTTTTGAGTATCGAGGCGGCGCAGGTTCTGGTGCGGCTGCTATTGCCACCACGTCTAATCAAACTTCTGTTGGTTCGGGAGGTAATACAGGTTCCGGCGGCACTGCTTACGTAACGTCTGGTTTTCAAGGCATGTCCGTAACGATTGGCGCGGGCGGTGGTGCGACGACAGCAGGCAGCACTCCCGGTGGAAATACTGTTGTGACGTTGACCACAAGCGTTCAATACGTTGGATATGGCGGTTCGGGAGGAACATCTTCGATTGCGCAAACTGGCGCTGCTGCTGTTGCCCTTGCTGGTGGTTTCGCGAATACACAGGCAACGGGCGGCTATATAAATGACGCTGGTCAGCTTGGCCGGTTTGGTATCGCGATTGGACCGCTAGGATATGGTCAAGGCGGCGAGGGCGGATCAGTGCCAGGATACGGCACAGGAGGCGCTGGCGGCGTTTCTACAGGCTCAGGAACGGTATCAGGCGCGGGACAGGCAGGCATCGGTCTATCCGCTGGCGGTGGCGGCGCACTAAACGTTCAAAGTTCAAGCGCTACGGCTGGTGGCGCGGGAACCGGCGGATATGTTCTTGCCTATCCGTTGTCTTAAGGCATTTATTATGCGCAAGTTACTTTATGCAATTGCAATAATTATCAATCTAGCACTGCAAAGTAACTTTGCGCGTGCGCAAAATGCGGGTTGCACTGTTTATAGTATTACTGTAGGTTGTTACGTTTATCCCCAAGGTTTGTTGCTAATTCCTCAAACACTAGGAAATGGCCAAGCTACAGCTCCATCTCTTGCATGGCAATCGGCTCCCACCACTGGTTTTTTCTTAAACGGAACAACGCTTGCCGGTATTGACGCATCAATAAATGGGTCTCTTGTTGGAGAACTAAATTCAACCGGCCTTAATTTCAGCATTGGTGGCACAACGCCTTATGCTGGAACATTTACAATTCTGACAGCTAATAGTGAGTTTAGGCAGCCAACATGGACCACGGTCACTCGCCCAACGTCTCCAACTGTTGGAGAACAAGGATATAACACGACTCTTGGAACCGTTGAAGTTTGGAATGGTAGCGCTTGGTTACAAGTTAGTATTGGAAATGCATCTCAAGTGCATGGCGCTTTTGCGCTGACATGGGGTTCTCCGGTTACTGTAACGGCTGGAACTTATATTATGATGGCATCTTGGCCATGGACAACCGGAACAATTAACAGCATTGTGGGTTTAGTTGGAGCAAGTGGGCAAAGTTTTGTGGTTCAGCTTCAAATCAACGGCACAAATGTAACTAATTGCAGTTCTGTAACTGTCAGTTCCACGACCGCAACCACGACTACTTGTAGTGGTTCAAATGTTATTACATCTGGTCAAGAGCTAACCGCGATTATATCGAGCGTGACAGGATCGCCTAACATAAGTGCCGCACAAATTAATTATGTTCATTCGGAACCGTAATTATGACAAATACCGTGTTGTTCGCTGGCGGCGAAGATACCAGTTTTAACACTTCAACATCTAACTCTTATCAAGCTGTAACTAATTCGGGATACTTTAGAAGTAACTTTGCGCGTTGCGCAATGCAAGCAAATAGCGCGCCTGAAACAAATGTTCCGCCAATTCAACGTTTAAGAAGCGAATTATTTACGACTCAAGCAACTTTGTGGGCACATGCTTGGGGTTATGCGGAGTTTCAAAGTGGAAACCCTGCAAATCCTTGTGTGACAGATGGAACAGTCATAGGCTTTATGGACTCTAGCTATACTTATCGATTGTTTATTCGCACAACGGGAACGTATCAGCAATTACAACTTTGCAAGATCAACGCCGCTGGAACAATTACGGTTCTCGCAACAAGTGGTAATAATACATATAACACAACAATTCCATTACAAGCGCTTGATGTTTATATTAATTATGGATCAAGCGGAACGTTTACTCTTTATATCAACGGCACGCAAATTGTTACATATAGTGGCAATATTGTAACTGACTCTTGCACTGGTATCGCTTGCGTTGATTGGTGTCAATTTGGAACAAGCGCGAATAATACAACGCCTTGGTCTGAAATGCTTGTGCAGACATCCGACACGAGAGGCGTATCTGTTTTTACGGTGCCGCCTGTTGCAAACGGAAATACAAATACATGGACAGGAAGCGTTAGCAACGTAAATGAAACTACTATCAATGACACTAATTACAACTATACAACATCTTCGTCGCAACTTGCTCTTTACACTATGTCAACAACTTTGCCCACTGGCAACTGGACAGTCGAAGCTTTTGTTCAAGAGGTTCGTATAAGCGTTGGTCAGAGTGGTCCGCAAAATTTTGATTTTGTTGTAAGAACGACAGACGGAAGTAACAATTTGCAGACTGGTCCGGCTCCGTTAAATTACTTTGGCAATAATGCTTATATTTGGGCAACGAACCCTCATACTGGTGTTGCTTGGGCAACGACAGATTTTAGCACAGGCTTTAATTATGGTATTGAGTCTGTAACGTAAAGGAACTTTTGAAATGACCGGGTTACTTCCAAAAGTTGCCGATCGTGTTCAAGAAACCACTAGCACGACTGGCACAGGCGCGCTTACTCTTGCTGGTGCTGCTGGTCCGCAACAATCGTTTATTAATGGCATTGGCTTAGGCGTTCTTACGTCTTATGCTATTTTGTCTGGCGATAATGTCGGATGGGAGATCAACACCGGAACACTTTCGGGTTCCGGTCCGTATGTGCTTTCTCGCGGAACACCGAGTGCATCAAGTAACGCGGGATCATTAGTTGCTTTGTCTGGTGTTTCAACTGTATTTTGCGATATTTCTGCGGCGTTTGTTGGTTTGTTGCAAACGACGTTTCAGAATAATGGCACGGTGCAAAATGTTAACACGTTAAATATTAGCAATGGATTGACTGCTGCAATTGCCGGAACAGCAATGACGTTGACTGCTGCTGGGGGCGGCATTTACCAAAGTGGGACTGTAGCAAGTAACTTTTCTACTCTTGAAATTAGCGGATCACTTAGTGGTGCTGTTACAAGCGGAATATTAACTCTTACCGGAACTGGCGTAACAAGCAGCCTTGGGGTTCAGGCTTATGGAACGGCCGAAACACTTACAACGCTTAATTTTAGCTCAGGCGTTATTCCCGTTTTGAACAGCGGCACACTTAATATTTCTGTTAATTCAAGTTCTGGTATCAGGCCCGCCTTGTCTTATTTTACATGGCTAAATCAAGGCACGGCAACAGCAACAGATAATTCTTATGGACCTTTAACAATAAGCGGGCCGACTACAACCACTGATAATAACAGGGCGTTAATTGTTTCAACACCAAGAGCAAATACTAGTCCATGGACTGTAACAGCGCAATTGAGAGGCTTAAGAGCTTTAACTGACTATGTGCCGTTCGGTTTATTTCTTTACGACTCTGTGTCTAGCAAACTAATAACTTTTTGTAGTCAAATAACAAACGGCGGAAGTGGCTCAAATCCTCAAACAAATGTTGCTGTTAATGAATGGACGAACGTAACGACTTTCAGCGGTTCTGCAAAAAGTCTAGAATTTATGTTATTTGAACCATTTTGGATGCGAATTTATTGTGATGGGACTAATTTTAATTTTGAACTATCGTGCGATGGTTACGACTTTAATACAGTTTATTCTCAAAGCATAACGGCATATGGTTCTCCTGATCATATTGGGTTTGGAATGGATTTTATAGATACTGAGTCTCAAGGAATAAGCGGACAAGTAAAGTTAATGAATTGGACCTTAGTATAGCCAATGCTCGGTCAATACCCCTTATCCAACGCGCCAATATCAAACAATCGTTCGACAGAGGTTCCTTCAACTGGTGGGCAAGAGCAAACAAGCAAACTTGTTGCGTATGAAGTTCTAAGCCCGGCGTCAATATCAAATAGCAAGCTAAATGCTTACCAGTTACTTATTCCATTGCAAAGTAGCGTAAGCAAAATGGTCGCTTATGTTATTCTTTCTCCGTCGAATGCTGGACCACAATTAATTATTGCTATGTAACAGTTGCTAGGGAAAGTAACTATGTTTGCTTGCAGAAGTATTAAATACGTTAAAAAGTTACTTTCTGCAATGCAAGTAACAATGAAAAACGCACATGAAGCCGGAAGAAAAAGAGTCTTTTACTTATTTAACGGAATGTTCGGAACCGTCAATATTCCAGAATTTGCGTGGTTTTCAACTTTGCATGGCGATTTATGCATTGAGCCTAGCATTGTCATGGCTGACAACTCCGCAAATATTTCATCAGCCGTCATATCGAGTGTTTCTAGACCTTCATATACCAAAGACTTTGGCCGCGTTAATAATGATCATTTATTCTTGTGCAGTAATAGCTTTGTTTTTGACGAAATCAATAGTTATGAGAGCCCTGATCGGAACAATAGGCGCTCTCATTTGGTTAAATCTTGGAACAATAATGATACTAGGAAGTTTGTCTTTAGCAAATGGAAAATTTTTCTTATCTTCGGCGGGGCTTTTCGAGTTGTTTGGAGCGTTGGGTTGCTCCATATCGGCCATTCAGTGGGGAAAGGTTCGTTAACAATGCAATCCCTTGATAGCCCGACCATTGCGTTCTTTTCGCTATTACTTGGTCTTGTCATCGCTTTATTTACAGCTTTTAAGTATTTCTCCAATGAACTTGGAACGTTACGCCGTGAAGCGGAACTAAATATTAAGTCTTCTATTGATACGCAAGACAAACAACGGCAATTGCTTGCAACACAATTCACAAATGCAATGAATGATTTGCGGCTTGATCTAACTCGCACAAACGAAAAATTTCAAAATTTAGCTCTTGAAGTTGTCAGAAAAGCTGATATGACTTCGTTTGAAACGCGGATTACATCGATCCTAAGTCAACAAGAAAGCCGGTTTACGCTTGCTGTTGAAAAGCTTGATAACGCTCGCGCGCAGTCTATTCAGCACCTTGAAACAAAAATTGATAGAGTGATTGAATTACGCCGCAATCAGCAAGACAATAACCGAGCAACCGGGGATTAGTCTCTCATGTCAGATAGCACTGCAATAGCAATAACCCCGGCAGAAAGTAAGTTTCTTGACTTGATCAAGCTTGTTGAAGGAACGCAACTTGATTTGACTGCTTCGGACTCTGGCAATTGGACTGGCGGGTCTGTTGGCGTTGGAACGTTGAAAGGTAGCAAAGAAGGAATAAGCGCTGCCTCTTATCCGACGCTCGATATAGCTAATCTTACGGATGAAACAATTTGTTTTATTTACAAAACAGATTATCTTGATAAGGTTTGCTTTGAGCAAATGCCAATTGCTGTTGGCGTAATTATTGCTGATTGCGCTATAAACCAAGGCGTTGGAGCGGCAAAAATTTTGTTGCAACAATCAGTCGATGTTGAAACAGATGGATATATTGGGCCGCAAACGTTAGAAGCTGTTAACAAATACAACAGTAATCCTGATCCTTTGGTTATAGAGATTGCTGCAAGACGCGGACTCAGATATGCACAGACAAATAACCTGCAAACGTTTGGGCTTGGTTGGTTTCGACGTTTGCAAATAGTTACAGCATACGCCATCAAAGTTTCTCACGGTCTTACTTGAAAGGAATTGCTAATATGAAAAAAGTTACTTTGCTATCAACAGTCGCAATAGTTACTTTTTCAACGGCTGCATTTGCACAAGCCGTTATGGTCGCGCCTGTCCCAAGTGGTCCAACTATCAACGGGCAACCTCTCGTTCAAATTGGCCTATCGTTTATCAGCGATGTTGGGCCGGTTTTGTTGGCCGCTGTAGCCGCGTATCTCGGAAAGGTAGTCAAGAGCAACATTCTTCGTAATGCGCTTATAGATGCCACGCAAAGGGCCGCCAAAGGGGTGTATGAAAGCCTCGCTGCTGCTGGACAGAACGTTGGAAATATCCCTGTTAAAAACGCCGCGATTGCCAGCGCGGTTAATGACGTTGTGGCAAATTATCCAACAATCCTAAAGTCATTTGGCGTAACGCCTGATGTCGTGCATAACATGATCAGAAAAGAACTTGGTGGCTTGTTGGCAATTGATCCAACTGTTACGGTATCAGCGCCAACAGTAACAGTTGGCGCTCCAACGGTTGATATGCCGTCTAGCATTCAACCAGTTCCGCAAGTAATTCCGGTTACTGGACCGGTTGTTACATCTGGCAAAGTTAGCTAAAGTAAGTTTAGGAGAGTAATATGGCGGGAGCGTTTAATCCTAATCGAGTTGGCGGAAACGTCGCTGTGCAAAATATTCCAGGAGCATTAAGCGGTAATCTCCCAGCAAGTTTAATTACGAGTTCTTCTGGTAACGGAACTGCTTTAGTTACGGGTTCGGCGGTTTACGGAATAAAATATTACTTGGAATTTGTTGTTAGAAATTATTTTGGTGCATCTGGAACTTTTTCCATAGGGGCTGCTACACCTAGTGCTTCTCTTAGTAATTTCATTGGCGATAATGCCATGACTTATGGCTTCACAAGCGATGGCAATATATGGAACGCTGGGACAAGTTCTAGTGGTGGTATTGCCTATGCGCCTGGAGGATTTCAAAGTCAAAGCGTTGGTGTTTTGCTTGATGGCGTAGACAATCAACTTTCAATAACCGCAAACGGAACGACTTTTAGTAGCACAATTACTCTGCCTTCTTTAGAGGCATTATTAATTGGAGCAACTGTTTTTCATGGAACAGACACACAAGTTATTTATGTTCCCCAAACGCAATACGCGT
>Ga0116231_10004782_pt1 | contig 27189 bp, 20 predicted proteins | sample S1TSphgellanicum_2_FD_89695 | JGI IMG/M metagenome (GOLD analysis project Ga0116231, IMG submission 89695) | Host-associated microbial communities from peat moss isolated from Minnesota, USA - S1T2_Fd - Sphagnum magellanicum MG | ecosystem: Host-associated > Plants > Peat moss > Unclassified... | reverse complement strand
TACAAAAAGTTTTAATTAAATTAATTTTTTAAACAAACAATTCTTCTTTCATTAAAAAAAAAAATTTTGAAAAAATAAAAAAAAAAAAAAAAAAAAAAATTCACAATGAAAACCCAAAAATTTAAAAATCACACCAAAATAAGAAGGCAAAGAGAGGGCATATAAGTATCAACAAAAAAGAGGTGGAAAAAAAAAAAAAAAAAAAACAAAAACTTTATTTACATTTAACAAATAATAAAAAAAAATTTTTTTTTTTTTTTTTTTGTTAATTTGGGTTTTTTTTTTTTTTTTTTTCAAACACATTTTTGTTGATACTTATATGACATATATTTGCATTCTTATTTTGGTGTGATTTTTAAAAATTTGGGTTTTCATTGTGAATGTGTTTTTTAGGGTTATTTTAGAGTTTTTCAAAATACATTGTCAATGTGGATTGAACATTCATTTGGAAAGTTATATTGATTTAGATGTTATTTTTAATTACATCAGGGAATTAATTTTTTAATATTTCACAAGTTTTAATTTTTTGGTATTGGAATGCATCATCATGTTTTGATGTGAATCCAATTTTGTCTATATACATATATTCTTCCCACATGTTTTTGATTAAACCCAAATAAAAGCTTTTTAGAAAGAAGTTGAGACCATTGTATGGCATACAACATTAGAAATGAAGGATAGAAAATATTTGATGCATTATAGAATGTTGTTTGATGCTTTCACTAATTTGGTTGAAGAACTAATTTTATTATTGAAATCAATGTGTTTTAACTTAATGAGGCCATGACTAGAGATTAGGAAGATTGTTGTAGTTGTGTTATATAGGTTTGAACATGGGTTTAATCTTAAACATATGTTACATAAATTTGATGTTGGTGCATCTATTATTTAAAAAATGTGAATATAATTTGTAATGTTCTTTGTGATATAGATAAGCTTATTGGCAAGTACATAAACACACCTTTTAAACAACAGTTATTAGGGATCATTCATCAATTTTAAAAACTCATAGGTTTATTAAACATATGTGATGGCATCAATGGTACTCACATATCATTAACTAAAAAACTAAGTAGAAGATACACTTTTGTAGTGTTGGATTATTATATTTGAAAAAAAATCATAATATTGTACAAATTTTATGTGACGTGGGGAAGATTTTCTAAAATTTTTGTGTCGAACAACCTTGAGGAGTTCATGATTGGGTTCAATTCAAAAGTTCTAGGTTATACAAAGAGTTGAGAACTCAACAAATTTTGCAAAAAGCCTAAGGTGATTGTTTAAAGGATGAAGATGAATCCTTATCTTATTGGTGATTTTGCTTATCCCATATGTACTTATTTACAAAAAAATTGAAAGTCTTGTAATTCAAATGATGTAGATTAAAAAAAAAATGATAATAGTAGGAATTTTGGGAAGGTGATATTTGAAAATGTTTTTGGGTTTTTGAAAAATCAGTGTAGAATCTTGAAAATTTTCAATTCAAATGTTAATAGGGTTTTTGTAGTTGTTATAATTTATTATGTATTCCACAACTACTATGAGATGTGGAAAATTCAAGAATTGGACCGTGTGAATGATGCAATAAGGAAAGATAACTTGGTCGGATTTAGAAGTGTTAGATTATCTACTTTGAAAGATGGAGAGCAAGCAAAATAAAGAGAAGTAATGAAAATAAAATTATTTAAACAATGTTACTAAATCACCCAAGGGTTTGATCATCCACATTGTATTTTCATGCAAGATTTTGAAACAAAATAATTTTATTTCAATTGTTGTGCACACAATCATGATAAAATTACGATCAAATGATGCTCCTATCACATGTTACCACTTGTAAAAAAACTAGGCCCAAAAGGATTTATAAGCTTAAATCCTTTAGCAAAAAGAATGGCCATTTACAATTGTCCCTCTAAAAGTAGTTTCCTACCTACTTGTTCATTCTCTAGTATTTGTTTTGTAATGTCTTGTGTCATTTCTATTTTCAAAATCTCCATTTCTTTTGCATTTTGTGTGTATTCTTTAATGGTTTCTACAATGGATGGAGACCTTCCAAATATATGACTTTTTTAATTTGTAACTTTCTTATTTGGTTTGCTTCTAGCATTGGGCAAATTACAAGCCCTTGTCTTAGGTGACATTACATCAAATGCTTACTCTAAAGTTTGGTCAAATGTCATATGTTCACTCATGTTATGAAAAATTAAAGTTTGACATTCAAGACTTTGATGTTGTGTTTTTGGAATAGTTTCAAAAAGATCATCTAAGTTTACCACTCGAAGTTGAAACAATCGAACACCTTGATCAATGCCACCAATTGCACCATTCATTTGTTATGTCCCACCTAAAATACTATGAAAACATTCATACCATGACCATGAAGAAGGAGGAACACCTATGAAATTACAAGCTTCATGTTTTTCATGACATTGTTTTCACATTTTGGTGATCTTATTTTGACATTGCTTTCAAATATAGAACACTTCATTGAAAAATGCTCCATTGATTTTGTTTGCAAACTTCTTCCAATTTTGTATAGCCATGGGCTACCTACCATACTCCCAATGTGTATCCTCCCATAATCAATCATCATTTCTGATTTTTGTTAACTCAATCATTGGTGTTAATAAATCTTGTGAAATGATTTCACATAAATCTTTCTTTTGTAAGAATTTATTTTTCTTCATCTTCTAAATATGAAACTTATTTCCATAAATATTTTTGAAAATTAAATGAAATACCATGATTATTACTAGAATAATGTCAAAATTAAACTACTAAAAATTTAGTTGTAAAATGAAGCTTTAATCATTCCTTTTCTCATGAATAACTTGATTCTAATACCATGTTGAAAATGGATAATAAAATAAAGATAAAATAAGGTTAAAATATCATATATTTATTCTAATTTTTTCACCTCCTTTGCATGTAACTTAAAGTCACACAAGTTGTTATAACTTTGTAATCCACCTTGGAGATTTAGCTTACACCTAAAGTACAAGGTGAACATTCCATGGCATAATTATATCACATGTATAGTGAACACCCATGTAGCTGTTACTTTCACAAATATTGAAGTGAACATCTAATGTAAAATTATTGAATGCAATGAAATATTGTAACTAGAATCATTTCAATCTCATAGTTTCAAACTTAAATGCATGCACACACACGAAGGATGTAAATTATTCGGTAGGATGTTGATATTCAACACCAAACATGTAGGGTGTTTTTCTTAAATATTGGGGCCATTTTCAAGGTGTAAACCATTTACATTTATCAAGGCCATTTATTAGGTCTACCTTTAAGGAGATACTATAAAATGATATAGATTTCATTCAATTTCAAATTTTGAAGAATGTTCACTACCATAATACTTGGGTTAATTCAACTTCAATTATATTATTTTCAAAAATGTTGAATGTTTTGGAAAACATTTTTTTCCAATTTCTTTTTTCTGAATGAAAATAAATAATCTCATGGAATATTTCAGAATATATCATTTGTCAAATTGATTGATTTTGATAATCTTCAAAATTAATTAATTATTCAACAAACACATGTTGAAATGGCCAAGGTACTACCATAGTTGTTAATGTGGTAGCTAATTTCTTGAGAGCTTAATGAAATATTCCTTATTTTAAACTTTGTTGGTTTGAACTTGCACTATAACCATTTTGCTTTAGCTTAATGTGAAAAAACATTTATCTCATTACAACTTGTAAATGATTGACATGAAAAATTGTATTTCTATCAACTTTTAAGATATGAACAATTAATCTACTTGATTTATTCCACTATCTATTAAGGTGATGAACAATATGTGGGCCTAATCAATAACTGATAATTTCCAAACTTTTCTATTTTCTTGAAGAAAGGTGGAAAAGGAAAAATAGATGATGGACAATAAAGCTTCCTTAACCAACTTTGCTACTTGTCTTTTCATGTTACTTACGAATAACCACAATATCATGATAAAAAAATTTGAAGGCAAGAAAACCAAAAAAAAAGAAACAATAAACAACCATTACATATCGAACATCAAAAGGAAAAAAGGATTGAACATGGTTGTGCCAAATTTTACATTAAAAAATATAATATATTTCATGTAGGACCAAGATTAACATTTCAAATTGACACCAACTTCATGACTTTTGATAGCCTTATATAGAGCCTACAAAGTTTTATAGATTGTATTATTTTAAATTCTAAATATTTCTCTATATTGTGTCCATAATGAAAGTTTGATAACCAAATAAAGGCATTATGAATTCTCCTTTGTACAATGATGAAATTTTCTTATTAAAGTATTACACAATAAGATTTTATGTGATTCACATTGCGTTTATTAAACAAAAAAGTTGATGGAGAATTTCTATGGTCTAGGGCTTTCCATTACCCTATATGTGTTGTTTTACATATGTGAAATTGTGATTTTACATTTACAAAGTCCCTATGTCACAATTAATAATCATATAATGAGTTTCCATTCCTAAACAATACTCTTATGCCTTATAGAAATGTCATTTTCACATGAATATTCAATGAAAACATACAAAATTTAGGAAAATGTGTAATGGAGTTGGGTCCCCAGCCTTACAATTGCTCATTCTATTAAATTACAAGTCGTTGTCATACCATAGCATAAATCTTAAAGACATGCTTTCTTTTTTGTATGCAATTGAATTAACCATAATTGAACTAATTCCTTAATTTTGACAAAGTTAATAGATTTAGACTTATTTTGTGATAACATAAGATTCAATACTCAAGCCCAAGAGTGGGACCAAGTGCATAAACATATTGCGTAACAATCCACACAAACATTTGCCAAAGTTTCAAACAATAGTTTTGTGGAGTTTAAAGTTTAAACTAGTGTTTGGTGGTTCTTTGTTAAAAGTTTAATAACCAGTGTTTTAAGGTTGTTGGAGTTTAGGTTCATGTTAAAATTGGCCTTGCACTTTATCATGAGTAATCCCCATGGGTGGGAGACATTCCCAAAATGTGAAGCCAAATGCAGCAACTGCTTCATCCTAGGCCCCTTATTTTCAAAATGCACCCCCCCCAATTGGGGTTTTACCCTACACAATTTGCCATGTATCCAATTCATACTTGCAAAAGTGTGTGTCTCTATCTTTTTTTTGTTGGCTAGAATATTGCAAGTATGAATAGCCAATTTTTTTGTGGGTTTGTATTCATCCTAAGGAAGAAACAATGTATTCATGACTCTATACCATGTCTACATATGTTTGGATAAATGTAAGATGCTCAAGATTTGTATGTCAAGAAGACTCACAAATTCACAGCCAGAGAAGGTTTTTGGTATGGACTCTAAGTTAAGATGCAGCTGCTTGATGTCAACATAAGATCTGTGAAATGATCACTACAAGATTGCTAAGAAAACTTACCTGCATTGTGAAGGAGGAGAGTGACCCTCAGGTTCTTTAGTTTTGTAATTTTTCCAATTGCTCATGTGTTAACCTGAAACCAAAGGATGCACAACCAGCCACAAATGTGTGTATAGATGAATAAAAGACAATCATCCCAGGTGATAGACAATTGGCTATATAAGGGCAACCTACTCTTACACCCTACCACTAGGAAGGCATGTCCATTACAACACAGACTATACCTCTTTAGTGGAGGCATACTACACCTTACTACACGGAAGGTTGTCCCCCTATACTGCAGATGGGTAGGTCCCTAGCTGCTGCATAATATGACAAGCTCAAAGCTTCCAGCTATATGATGTTGTAAATCTTGGCACCTTGAGAAAAGTGTTGTGTGTGCAAATTATGCACCCCTAATCAACATGCTTCTTCCTTCCAATAGCCTGCACACATAAGGATTCTGAATTACACTTAGCTTCAGCAAGAACAAAAGAACTGAACTAACTTATGGAACTTCACTTGCATTGCCTTGTGGTTATGGACCTGTCGCCAATGTGGACAATGCTGAACTATTGATAGACCTAAGGTAATAGAGATTCACCTGGAAGCATGCAAGGGCATAATGGACGTCATCCTCTGTGATTTGGTAATGTGTCACCACACGGATCCTGGAATTCAAAGAAATTCAGTTAGGACATTGCAGCAACAATGTATCCCTATGTCACCTATGTGAGGGAGAGGTTCCAACCATCAACCATCATTTGGAGCAAGCTCCCAATAGAAGAAGTATAGAGAAATCCTGGGGACTACTCAATACTTCAAATTGATCACCACACCTTAGTTATCATTTTTCCAAAGTTGATGAGGTATGGTGGCAAAACACACACCTGTTGTGACCCTCATACAAACAAAGGACCCCATGTTCCTTCAATGCTTTGTGAAACTCCTCAGCCCCAAGTCCATGGTCAACATCCACCATCACCTGCCATTCCGTTTGCACCTGGTTCAGATCTCTAACTTCAAGATGAAAATCTTGGTTATCCACATTATGTTTGGAGACCACGTCACCCCAGATCTGATTCAGATGCTGCAATCAAGCAGGCAGTGGATTCCAAAAAGGGAATGTGTACATAATACTTAAATGGATAGCTCTATAGGGTGAAGTGCCAGTCAGTCACACATAGTTGGCAAACAAAGTTTTCCCATTTTCTTGTCACTTTTGACTGAATAAAGTAGTATAATAAGGGAGAATGAAACTCTGTACAAGAGGTGAAGATCCCTCACAATGTTTGTGTCCACATTTGCCAAATCCACACTTAATCCATCAATTGCATTGAGCCCCTCTGCACCCAGAAAATCCATTATCCAAATGAGACACAAAGACATGCAATAAACATACAGTCAATCATCTGTAGAGCAGGTAAAGGATCCTTTGCATGCTGTGATTACTTCTAACATCCAAGTAGCTTATAACATTGAGCACAAAAGCAGCAAATTATGGGGGATTGTTCTGTATGAAATCGTAGAGATACCTGCAAGAAGACGTGCATTTCTGTGGTCCTCACCTAGTCGACCAGCCATATCTAAAGCAAGTAAACCTGCAGCAGCCAATACACCAACTTGTCTCATGCCTCCACCTAGAGCTTTCCTCAGTCTCCTTGCCTGGCACACAAAATCCCTCAGAGATTTAGCTCTCAGAGTCACAGCTCATGGGTAGCTTGCTAGTAATGCAACACCCAGCTTCCCACCTTCATTAGAATGGAATGAGTACCAAAGATTGCAGAAAAAACTTTAGAAATCACAATCATAGATGTGGTCTTGTTAACATATGCTTAGCAGCAATTTGTACCAAGTTACATCCATTAGGCAGAAAAGTGGTACCTAGGATCTAGCTTTCTAACCTGGGCCTGTCCCCAAGTGTTATAACAGTAAATGAATTACACATTTGGCTGCCAGTTTGCAAAAATGTTCAGAGACCCACTGAAAGTGGCAAGACCTTGTAAGTAATCAATGTTTGGCAACCTATAAGTGAAGATAGGAATTCAGATAATTTGAAAAATTTCCAGAGATAACCTGCAATAAATGTCATTCAAAGAGCAAAATAGAGTTGCATGACTAGAGAATATCTCATGTCTCAAACTACTCCATGTGACAATGAATAAGCAAACTATTCTCTGAATTCAGCACTCACCTTGTCAATGAACTCATTGGAGCCCACAAGAACTGTGCCTACTGGAGCAGCCAAACCCTTAGATAAACAGACCTGCATGTAAAACATCAAATCAGCAAAAATGTTTGATACACCTGATTCAAATTCATATTCTCATTCTGTGTAGAGTAACAAGTATCTCTGTTATCCTACTTGCATGCATCACAACCAGGGCACTTTCACACCAAAGGCTGTCAATTATAAGCATAAAATGCAAACTAATGCTGTTGGTCAAACACACAAATTCCTATTTTGGGGGCAACAAATGTCTTATTTTTTATCACTTCTTAACATTAGCAGGCATAGGTCGATGTAATGGGCTAAATATTGCTGCTATTCAGCAGCAATGGCAACTACATAACTGCAGAAAATACAAGATCTTACCTGATCAGGTTGAATTGTACAAGAAAATCATGTTATCATTGGAGAACAGAATGAACAAATTAGCACAGCATTTGAGACACTTGTTACACCTTCAAAAGCTAATCTCCATCATTCAACAAAACCTGACTAAGTGCTACCTTATGAAGCAGAATATTTCATGAAGTACTTTGACTTAACTAATTCTCATACATACAGAAGTTGTGAGCTTACTGATACAGTATCAGCTGCACGGACCAATGTCTCAGGGGGAACTCCCAATGCCTGCATTTTCACACAAACTTATGCCATGAGGTTCATACTCATGAACATGATTTATGCCCACCAATCTTGGTCTCCACCTGAAAGCCTTAAATCCATATCTATGAAATGACAGAGAAATCTCTGCAACAACAATTTGAAGCTAAAATGACATGAGTGCAGTCATCACCTTATGAGAGTACAAAAGATTTCTGAGCAGAAACTCAAGCTCACAATAAGTTGCTGACCCCATATTGGCATCTTCAGCCCACACCTCTACTGGTATCACACTATTCTGTAGGAACTTTTAAGCTGTCAGGCCTACAGAGGAAGAACACAACTTCAATTCATAAGAAACTTACAGTGGAGGCATTGAAAATGCGGGCACCATCAATATGCAGCTTCACCCCATATGACTTGGCAAGCTCTCCAACCTTGTCTGTGTACTCTGCTGTTATGCATCTTCCTCCACATCTGCACAGAGATTCAACTTTTTCAACTCGTTGAACCTTGATTCATTAGTTTAGTTGATACATTCTGTGAGCACATCATGTAGCAAAAGTTGGGCTGTTTCCCATTAACCCACAAGAGGAAAAATAAAAATGCTAACAAAGATGGACACCAAATTGCAACTGATTGTGGAAACAATGACCCCAGTAGAAAGAAATCTGCAATATCTACTCAAAGTGAGCAAGAGGCAAAATTATTTTAAGTGGATACCGAGCTTGTGTGTTCTCAAGGCAGATCAGGCGTGTGACGGGGTAGTGGATATCATATACATGTCTGATGGCTTCCTCCAGCTTGTGCAAATCCATGGTGCCATCCTCTTGGTTTGGAACTGTTCTCGAATGTACCCCACCAAGTGTTGATATCCCCCCTTGCTCATAATGATGAATATGACTTTCTGACCCAACTATAACCTCACTCCCTCGGACCTGGACCACACATCATAGATTGAAGTTTATTTCAAAATGATTCCTTTGTGCTTGTGTGTGTCGATCAGCATTCACCTTGAGAGGATGGTAGGCAATAAGATAGAACATAACAGAGATGTGGAATTAGCAACTGCTAGCGATAAATCCTTTTGTGAGTTCAGGGTATCACTTCAGGTAAATAGGGATTCTGACCTCACAGTGCACCAGAACAGCAATTAGGTTCCCCATAGTTCCTGAAGGCACAAACAAGCCAGCTTCCTTGCCAAAAATCTTGGCCATCTGTTGCTGCAGCCTTGAGACTGTTGGATCAGCTCCCAGCACATCATCATCAACTTCTGCATTTGCCATTGCAGTCCTCATCTCTGCTGTCGGCTTAGTGACTGTGTCTGACCGAAGATCTACCTCTCGTGATGCATTTAAGAAACCATTCTGAACAGGAGCCATTTCACACCAGAATAGCCTTGCTTTCTCCTGAATCTTCCACTTCCACCTCTTTTGTGCAAGCTTTTTCAATCTTTCTGATCACAAGTTCTCCCTGAAATTGCAAACACAGTTCATCACAACATCCATCCAACAACAGTACTATAAGAAGGTTCAAGATAGATACAGTTTCACACAAAACATCCTCTGGGGGTCTGTATGGAGCTCCAAAGCACCAAGAGAAATCCCCCCACCACAACACAAATATTGAACAGACAATCTCCACATAGAGGAAGGAGGATACCAAGAGTGTAATAAAAGGACAAGAAAGTGCATTGCTATATCGAGATCACACACTGCCACTGACAGATGGCAGAGTGGCAAGGTTGACTCATCATAAAAGGAAAAAAGAAAATTACAGGAAACAGTGAACACTACAACTGTTGCACAACTGTGGCAGAGTGAAATCTTGCAATGAAACAGCAAAAAAAATTCCAGCAACAAATCATTGATGGTGGACACTGCAGACTGCAATGTGGTCATGCATGTTACATACTGAGCTGGCATGCATTCACAGATTTAAATAAACATCATGAAAGATATAAAAGTACAGTCTACACAATTGGTGAATTTTTTTGGTCATAATCCAAACCTGTCAGGCTCCAAATCCACTCCTGTGAAGTGCTGCAAGGAATAAATAAATAAATTGGAAGCCCACAAATTGCACAGCTTATACTCCAAAACCTAGACTTTCACCATTAGAAGAAAGTGCAAAAGATGGCCACAAGAAGAAAACTGAAGGTTTTTAGTTGACAAGGAACAAATCTATAACGCTCTCTGCTACAGTACTGTATCATTTAAGCACTAAAGGACGTGAATCAGAGGAAGTGCACATGAGTACAATCAGTGTTGTGAACATACATAAGAAAAGCTTATGCATGTATATGTATACCATGGAGGGTAGCGATTTTCCCTCATTGTTCAACCTACGAAGACTGTATCTAAAACTGAAATTCCCGTTTCCTTCAGGATTAAGTTTCCACAGGGAACAATTGCAAATTGTGAACAGTAATGAGAAAAAGGCACGCCAAACAACCTGCATTGGTGGGGCACGCATGCAGAGAGAAAGTGACAGCAACAAACAGAAAAAAGCACTGGGACAGGACAACAACAACAAGAGCGAAAGAGAAGACAGAATTGAGGTTTGAAACAGTCAATGAACCGAAGGAAAAGCAGATTCATTCTATCCGTAGACCTGTCACGGAAACCGAACAGGGAGGGGAAAGATACACATGGCAAAAGCCAGAATGCAAACTCCGAGGAAAGCAAAAAAGCATAAAAAACAGGAGAAGATATTTCGTTCAAGGTGCACACTACTAGATGAAGCACAATTCACAACATTCCTGTATCGCACAGATAAGACCGAGAAGAAAAGAAAAAAGAACGGCTTCAAGCGTGCACTTTTTTAAAGCAAAAGAAAGGAAGCGGGAGTTGTGTCAGACAAGAAAAGAACAAGGCAAAGAAAGAAGCATTACGTTGTTCATGAGAAAGACATGCACGAACGAACGAACGAGGGAGCAACTTACGAAAGCTACTGAATTCTGGCAAATCAAGACAAACAAGAACTGTGCGAAAGAAGAGAAAGAAATACCAGACAAATCTCCACGTGAATGACCGGTCGACGCGTTGCTACCGAATTCCGAAATGGAAAATCCCGCAATTGAAAATCCGCAAAGAAAGCAGGAACGAGGGAACGAGTGCACACCACGAGGTGTAGCAGCAGCGATGGCGGGCGCGAGTGTGCGAGCAAAGTATAGCACACTTCCCTACACGTTTCTCTCTGATCTTGCAGGGAATAGCGACCCTTGGTTGGGATCAATTGTAGCTGTAGGGCCGGGGAGCTTCTCATTTGTTATGCCAGGAAAGGCCCTGTTGTAAGGGCGTCCGGTCTTTAACCTCAGGCTGGGGCCCGGTTCAGCAGGTAGCAGCCCCAGAACCATAATGCCCTGACAGCAGCAGGGCCTTTTCCCTATACAAAAATGGACCTACCTATACATAGGCATGCCCATATCTCAACTGACGTCCTCACTTCAGGTGTTAAATTTTTTTGGACCTGAAAAATATGATTTCAACACATAGGCCACATAAAAAGGATTTTTTTTTGGAAAAATAAAATAAAATTGGCCCTAATTTTTTCCAGATTCCAATTTTTGAAGAAAAGAATTACCAGATTTCTACAACAGGTTCGAGCAGGTAGCCAAAATATAAAAAGGATTAAAATTTTCTAAAAAAAGTTTCATATCTGGTCTACAGCCAAATTTGGCTAAATCTTCGTTTGCTGATTTGCCAGTTTGGCTACATGAAAAAGGAAACCTTGTGTCACATTTTTGTAAAAGCACTTTTCACTTTTTGTACTGAGTAAGGCCTGCAGTACCAGTTCTTGGACATTAGAGGCCCTACGTGTAGGGTAGGCTTTATTGGAATAAGGGCTCTGCGAGGTGGAGCCAAGCGCAGGCCCTATTCAGGCACACCTTTTTAGGCCTTCTCTGGGAAAGGTGGCTGGCTACCTGCTGGTTTCACTTTTGGTGCCCACCATTTTCGCTTGCCACATGAATCAGCAGAGCAAGCTTTGAGACGCCAGATAAAAGGTTTGCGAAAACCAATTACGTTCTGGAACAGGCCGTGGTAGAACCCACTACAACCTAATGGAATGACGGCTCGCCATGTCCATCTGTGGATTGGGCCCAATACACTGTTCCAGAGTATGTGATGGACCTCGTGACTTCTAAGGTGGCGCCGATCTCCATGAAGACAATTGGAATATAAATCTTCTGTTGTTGCACCTCACTTGTAAGTTTTTTTTTGTCTTTGTTGTGTGGCAGACATCCTAAGGTGAAATGGGTTGAGCTGTAGATTTTCATTTTTGTCTTTGTATAGGAGAAAGGTCTAGTAGACCCTTTTCTTATATCAAGTGTCATGGAGACGATGATTTTGTAGAAGAATAGCATTGCAATGATAAAGATAGTGAGGAGAGACACCATGATGAGTAACTTCCACTTGGTGGAAGTTGCTTTGATAGGTTGAAGAGTATCTTTCGTATTGTGTAAGTTACAGTTCTTACAACATCACTACAACATCAATGAATAGGACTTTTTTAACATCATTACAACATCAGCATATAGAATTTTTTCGGTCCATTGAAGGACCAAAATATACAAAGAAAAAAATACAACCATATTTTACGTTAAGTGAGAGACATCTTGTTTTTAATATGATACAAACCTCCTAACATAGGAATGAGTCTCTATCACGTGCACCTGGAGAACATATTTAGTGTAAAATAGAGACTTGTCTATCTCATGTGAATTTACATCCACAATATGGAGGAAGGTATGGTTCATTTCAAGGAGGGTTATTACTTTTTGTAAAGTTCCCACTATTTATGAGGCGGGTTCGTAAGAGTAGAGTATGGCACTAGGTTGAGGGCATTCCCACCGTGCGTGAGCCCACTTTTAGTAATGCTCTCAATCAAGGGCCTCATTGAACATAATGTACACGCCAAAAATTAGGCTTAAAGCTCTTGAAAACTAAAGAAAGGGTGCTCAAAAAGCGAACACACCTCCCACAAAATCCAGAACGGCCCCTTTGAAAATTAGGAACTAAGAGCATCTCCGGCGTTGCTCAGGAGTTATCCTGCACGTAAAATGGGATGAATTTTTTTAAAAAACATGCTAGTTTGGCTCAGGAACATGGTTTTGACTGAGTACAACTGAACAGTTTGAGGTGGCCGGTAAATGGCAGAGAAACGGTGTGCACCTGCAGAAAAGAGTGTAATAAATTTGATATGACTGCTGCCCAGTGTTTCTGATTGGACCATCATAATGATTGGTGGAGGTGGTTTGGTCTTAGTAGTCCCCCACCTATTTGATGTTCCAATTTCAATTTTATTGGTGGTATTGCAAAAAACTAAACAACTAAACTTGGATGTGAAAAATAGTTTTGCAGGGTCACATACTGAGCACCGCCGGAGATGGTCTATTGGGTACTGAATGTCAGATTCTGCTGTAGAAGATGCTCTGCAAATGCACTGCCCAAGTTTCTGCAGTGCATTGCAGTCATCAGGGTTCACCTCAGCCATTGATTCCACATCTTCAAACTTGATCTCATCCATTTGCCTCTTTCTTTACGCCAGATAAGTCCCTCAGACAATGAGGGCAGCACTAGAATTGGGTCTCCACTCAGCTATTGTCTCATGTAGACCCTTGCTCTGGTAATGCCCTCATCCTAGGGACAAAAAAATGGAATAAGATCCAAACATGACAATAGTTATTAGGTGTAAGGTGAACACCTCTTCTGGAAGGCACAAGAGAGTAACCCTCATTCTAACATTGCAAATAAAAGTGTGGTGGTGCAAAAGGTACTTCCCCTCTTCTGTTGTTTGAGGGCATGGGAACAAGCTCCCATGCCCAGCACCAATGGAAGCCTTCCTTCCACTGTAGAAGGTTCTTTCATTGTTTTGCGGGCATGGGTACATGAGTTGCCATGCCCAAGTGCAGTGGAAGCCTTCCATCCTTCACAGGAACTGCAGCCCAAGTTGCCAAGCCCAAGAACAATAGAAGTCTTCACTTGTTTGAGCATATGAGTAACCCAAGTTGTCAATGGAAGCCCTTGGGCTTGGGCTTTCCCCATCAGAAAAACTTTTAAAAGACCTTTTTATGCTAACCTTTGGATGGAGGAAACTGTCAGGAACTTGCAGTCTGTAAAACACATTGGAGGCTACAAGGAAGATTATGTTGTGAAGGAAAAAATTAGGTTAAGTGATTGTAGCATTATGATAGGTAACACGCACTTGATTGGAACTACAACACAACTAGGCAGCTTTCAACATTCCCAAACAAGGGAGCTTGTCTATCAATGGTTAACACCAAAAAAAATAAAAATCTTGTGAACCCAAGTTAGATAACCAAGCTCAATCACACTTATATGTGATAAAACAAACTCCTAAACCCCTTTGTTTAATGACAAAAAACGTACCAAAAAACCCATCTTTTCCAAGTGCATTTGAAACCCTCATGACAGTTGGAGGGGTAGGGGTCCAAAAGCACCTCTTCACTGAAGTAGCTGGGTAAGCTCGAGAAGGTATCGATTGCAGTCCAATGTTAGCAACATCTACAACACAATCTAACTTGCAGAGTAGTCTCTTTTAACAGATAGCAGCAGCAGCAGCAGCATATATACACATAAAAACCACATACTATTTAAGTTCATGTCAATCTCTCTCTTTATGAAACAAAGAAGGGCCCATAGAGCTCATGATGGGAAAGCTCACAAGAACAGGCTCTGGTGGCATCATATTGCAAATTCAAAGCAAGAGATAGCAAACTAGAGGATCATCAGCCTACAAAGTAAACCTTGCCATGAAGGTGGGAAGCTTTGAAGTTCCTCATTGAGTGTGGCAACTCTCTTTTAACGATCCCAGCCTGAACGACGTCTTCTCTGAGTCACCCTCTCCCTGTTGTACATGACCACCAAAATTTTGTTAGATCCACAATGGTATCTGTGAGATTGCAGAGAATCTCTTCAACAACACTTTCAAAGGTCACATGATACTGATCCAGAACTCAGCTCAAACACAATGTAGTGTTCTCTCTCACTTTGCTGAACTCTTTAGGACCAGGTTACAAAGGGACTGCTCAACTAAACATCACACCATGAAGCAGAGAACATGCAAAGCTGGAAAAGACAAATAAATCCTACCCTTCAGACTGGTGATCCTGGGCACTTTCTTTGCTGCCATTTCCTTCATGAACAATCTCCTGGTCCCTGGGGCCTTGCTTCTCTGTATCTTTGTCCCCGCCTGCACTATCCCATCTTGATCGGTCCCTTTGTCTCTCTCTGGCCATAGTATCCCCCATATCCCTGTTTTCCTCTTTCCCTACACTTGCAGCAAAAGATGGCAATCCCCTATTCAATGCATCTACTGGAACAAAACTATCTGGTCTGGAAGGTGCAGGAGTTCCGCCTGTTGCACCCCCTGCTACAAAAGCACCCATTGTTGCCCCTGAAGAAAACCCCAAACTACTCGAGGGACTTGTGGTAAAACCCCTTTGAGTAGTAACTGTATGCTGCCTTCTGCCAATTCCATCTCTGGATCTTTGACCTGAGGAGCTTTCATATGTGAAGCCAGAACCAGTTCCGGCAGGTGTGAAACCCCCAACTGCACGAGCTTGGCTATTATTACCTTCAATCCCCCCATAACCAGAACCCTGTGGGGAGTTGCTTTGAGCTCCAGTTGCTGAGTATGAGCTTGTTGAGCCTGCAGGACTTCCAGGAGTTGCTGCTATGAAGCTGCTCTTAAAGCGTGCCATCATCCCTTGCTTTAATGCATTCACTGCTGACCCTCGAGTTTGAGCTTCTTCTTTCTTGACTTGCTGCTGGGGCTTTGGAATTCTCTCTTGGGCAGGGCTTGGCTTTATGGTCACTGCATCATGGCTGTAACCAATCCCTAATCCAAAATCTACACCACGCACATTTCGACCACCACCAGTCCCACTTGCCCCTCCTCCACCACTGCCTCGCCCACGACCTTTGCCACCACCTCCACCACCCCTTCCTTTTCCTGCAAAAGCATGCCCAATGGTCAATCTGTTTGTCTGCTGAGGTTCACTATTACAGTTTAGTTTGGTTTTGTACACATCATGGCACTCATGGTGTTTGCTATGACAGACCCAAACAAGGTGTCAAGAACCCAGGAAAGAAAGTAAATTACCTCCACGTCCTTCTCGTTGGGCTCGAAAACGCCCATCCTGCGGAAAGAAGATGAAAAAGAACAGCTTAAAACCCCATCCAAATGTTATCCTTTGGAATGGCTGGGAATTCTACTGCTTCAAGTACAAAGCAAATAAATGAATAAAGGAAAAAATCCTTTACATGAAAGCTTGCTGAAATACACTCAAAATAGTTAGGATTTGTGAATTCCAAAAACTTGTCAAAGCATTAGATGAAGGTACAGTTGATGCAGGGAGGAACACACCTTCATGGCAAGGTCCATGAGTTCTGATGGAACAGTCTGGCCAGCAGCAATGAGACTAGTAACAAGCTCTCCAGCAAAGCGAGCTTCTTTGCCAGTCACAAGAGTGTGAGCCACCCCCTCCTTATCACCTGCACGCCCTGTTCGCCCAATCCGGTGCACATGGCTGTCCATATCCTTTGCAATGTCAAAGTTGACAACAGTTTTGATGGACTTAATGTCAAGACCACGAGCTGCTACATCTGTGGCAGCAAGAACATGGTATACACCAGACTTAAATTTCTGTAAAACTTCCATTCTTGTTGCTTGGTCCTTATCTCCATGCAGAGCTGCCACTTTGAATCCACGCTCAGCAAGCTTGCTTTCCAGTTCTTCTACTCTCAATTTGGTTGAGGCAAAAACAAGGACATCACCATCATCAACCATTGATTGCAAGTTGCTGATCAACCATGGCATTTTTTCTGCATCTGTTGGAAGTACATTTATAACCTGGTTTTGTAGTTGTAGTGATTCACACACAAGACAGAAGAATTAGATCCTGAGAGAGATGCCACTTCATGGTTCTAAACATTAGAGATGAGCACTATAACAAGACTCCAAGAAGATACACACCTTGTTACATCTTGCCTCTTGTTATCTGAAGAGAGAGTGATAACCAAACTGAAAATAGTGCACACCAACCTGGGTTATATCTTCATTTGCCCTCCCAACCTCTCCCACTGCAATCCTCACTGGGTCAGTGAGTATTTCACGAGCAAGACGCTCCACACGGCGAGGCATTGTGGCAGAGAACAGCAAAGTCTGGCGGTCAGGCCGGATCTGACCTACAACAGACCTTATCTGGGGTTCAAATCCCAGGTCAAACATCCTGTCAGCCTCATCCAGAACAAGATAAGTAGCCCTACTCATGGTAAAGGCCTTCATTTTGATCATGTCAATCAACCTCCCAGGTGTTGCAATCACAACCTCACACCCAGCCTTCAGTTCTTTGAATTGCTCAAATTTTGACATCCCCCCATATACACCTGAGACTCGAATCCCATGAACTTTGGAAAACTTCTTTGTCTCATTGTAAATTTGATGTGCAAGCTCTCGTGTGGGTACAAGAATAACACTGATAGGACCCTCCCCCTTGCCCAGCTCTTCTTGATCCATGATATGTACTATCATTGGCAAAACAAAAGCAGCTGTTTTTCCAGAACCTGTCTTAGCAATGCCGATCATATCCCTCCCTGACAAAGCCACAGGACAAGCCTGACATTGGATTGGAGTAGGCCTTTCATATCCCTGCTTAGCAATGGCACCAATCAGAGCTGCATCAAGCCCTAAATCCTCAAAGGTCTTGACTGGCCGTGGAACATCAAATCCTGACACCTTGATTGCAAGAGACTGGCGGTAAGAAGAGGCCTCCTCTTCTGTCATCCCTGAAATCAAAATTGCCTTTAGTTTAATTAAGTAGAAAATTGAAATTCTTTTGATTATAGGACAGTAAAAGGTTGTAAGATAGCACGTGATTACACTGTCTTACTTGGAAGACAGAAGAAAGTGAAATCCAAACTAAGAATCCAAACTGACTTGTAATTAGAAACAATCTGATAATTTCTTCTGAAATGAAAATCCAGGGACTAAGGAAAATATCTTCAATCACCGCATAATAAACATTCCAGTAGCAGTGATGTGAAAAAATCCCATTCATATTTCTATTTCAAATGCAGCATGTTTGCAGTGTCTTAAAACAGATGCTTTCACAGCATTGACCAATGAATGCCTACAGAAAGCGAAGTTGGTAACTCATGTGTGTTTACAAAAATGCCACACATGCTGCAGCCATTAAACATGCTAGAGAATGCAAACTGAACCTAAATATTCCAAAGCAGAAAACTATCATACCTGATATTGCCGCACTCTCCTCATAAAAATCCTTCCGAAATTCCTCATAATCAATTTCAGTGTGGTCCAATGGAGCTATGAGATCCATCTTCTTCTTATCAAATGTAACAATTGGGTTATCATCAGAATCATATTGAAGGAGTCCCTTGTCAACTGCCTCTGCTGCTGCATATACCTCCTCATCAGTATCATAGCCAGCATGCAAAGCTTCAGCTGCCAATGAGAGGCCAGCATCCCGCCTTGCATTCAGAAAGCTCTCCACTGGATCATCATCCTCATCTTCAAGCTCCTCCACTTTAGCCCTTGGTTTTTCAGGTGCTTTCTTTACCTACAAAGATGATTCCAAGAGAAGGAATCAGAAATGACAAACCCTATTTCATCAAGAAAGCTACCAATGGAGTACTTGCTATTCCACAATAGTGCATAGTTGATAGAAGATAGTTCTAGCAATTTACACATACCTCTTCATGAATACCTTCCATAAATGCATCAAGGGGATCAATTTCGTCATCATCTCCCTGATCAGCAGCAGCAGCTCCAGGATTTCCATCTTCTTCATCACTCTCCGACTCATAGTCCTTATCAGTTCTATGGTTACTACTCCTCCTTTCAACTGCTGCTGAATCACCTTTTGAATCCCAGGGATCTGAGTCTCGCTTGCTATCTGCATAACGAATGTTCTGTAGATCATGATCGTCCAGACTATCCGGTCTTGTACCTCGTGGAGGAGATGGGAGATAGAGTCGAGGCTTTGATGGCACTGCCTCAAACTCATAACTTGCTTTCTTGTTGATTCCAAACCCCCCAAATCCAAACTTCCGCTTCGACATAACTCTCTGTTTTTCTGTGTATGTGTGTCTCTCTCAGAGAGGGTTTCTGTCTTCCTTTTCTCCTTTACAACAACTTATTGCTACATAATAAAGCCAACTTCCTCTGAGATCAGCAATCTGCAACCAAGCTCCTGACCAGATGAAGCCACAAAAAACACAGGGGCCTCTTTCATCACACTAGCACCAATGCCACTAGCCAAATGCACTGAAAACCCTAAAACTTGGTTGAACCAACATGCATCCCAAATCTCAAGCTCCATGTCACCTGTATAGTAGCAACCCTAAAACTCCTCACAGATAATTCTTCAACAACAACAACAAGGCATCTAAACTATGCTTGCTTGCTAAGTTGATAATCATCAATTCACCGCAATCCACCAAAAAGAAAATTGAAAAAATACAACAACAACAACAACAACAACAACAACAGCGAACAAAAAGCTCAGTACAACAAACTCCAATCATGGAATGCTCCAAAACGTCGAAAACATCAAAACGACCTCTATGCATTCTTCACCCCACAGCAAAAAAAAAAACCCCCCAAGGACAAAAAGAGGAAAAAGAAAAAACTTACACAAAACATCAAAGCACACCTTTTGGTCTTCGGCTGCTGCTGCTGCTGCTGCTGCTCCCTACTGCTTTGGATGATCCTCCAACAACAAAAGCTCAAAACATGGCTGCTGCTTCTGCTCCCCACTGCTTTTGATTCTCCAACAACAAACAGAAAAACTCAAAACATTGCTGCTGCTGCTCCACTGAGCCAAAACTTTCCTCTTCTTTCTTCTTCCAAAAACACCAAACACTACTGGGAATTGTTTTTTTGGGTAGCAAAAACCCAATTTCCAAATTTCCTTGGAAAGATTTTTTTTTGGGTATCATTCCCCTCACAAAAACCTCAAAAACGTATTTAAGAATATTTATGTATATATGTATACAATGCCCATTGCCATTATGTGTGTATATATATAATATCTATCTCAAATATTTTTAATATGTACATACATGAGATACATACATATATATAATATATTATATACATACATGCACACATACATACATACATACATACCTATGTATTATATGTAATGGAATATATACATTTCAGGGTTTTTTGCTTTTTATTTCTTTCAATTTTGTGAGTAGCCACATTGGCAATCAACCACAAGAGGAATTAACCAAATTTGGCTACAGGTCAGAGAGGAAAGTAAAAAAAATTAAGAATCCTGCTTTATTTTGGCGACATGCTGATGGAACTTACGAGTCTAAAATATGGCAAATTCAGGATTTTTTAAAAAAAATTGTGGCTTTGGAGCACTGTTTTCGAATTTTACTGGAATTTTTTATCGCCAAGTAACGAAAATTTACCAAAATCAAAAAATCATTTATACCTTAGTACCTCGGCTGGTTCAACAGCAAGGTGCCTAATAATAATAATAATAATATTGTTATGTCTGTTTGGCTATATATATGTATATATATATACATATATATATATGTATATATATATATATACATATATATATATGTATATATATATATATATATTTGGCGTTACACTAAATATTGAAGCTAGTGTGCTTGAGAGTTTTTTCAGCATGTCAGGCACATATTTTTCAAAAAATTAGCAATTTTAAAAAATAATTAATTAGTGTTTAACAACCAAGGGCCTAGGTATTATGGTATCATGTACTATGGTATACATGTACTTATATAATATCCTTGAATGATCGTCCTTTCCATCTATCCGTTTTGTCATCCATCGTCATTCGTCTCATCATCCGTCCTAATGACAACCACCAATGCTAGTACCAATATATATATGTGTGTGTGTGTATTATGCCTATGACCCATTATGTACATGCATTAGAATGCCATTATGGGGGCCTGTTTTGTTTGGTGTATTTTTACAAAAGAAAAACAAATGGATGAAGCCTTGCAATTTTTAAGGAAAAATCAGCAACTCTAAATTTTCTTAAACCCCTTTTTTTTCTTTTTCTTTTTTTGAAGTGTGAAACGAGCAGGATACTTGCCTAGTGGGCCGCCACCCAATGTTTGACAATTATTGCTGAAATGTATAATTGTTGAAAGAAATAGGGGCTCAACAATAAAAAAACAATTTCATTTATGAAATTTTAACTTATTTTAGACTAGTTTATTCAACAATCAAATGTTAAATTCTTTTTGAAATTTTGACCTTTTTAAAAACTAATGCTAAGAATGTTTAGTCACTTTTGCGTAATGGTTTTGTTACAAGAAAAAATGTGTATCGGTTGTAGTAGGTTCAAATCCTGAAATTTTGGTAGTACAAGCAAAGGAAATAAGCTTATGTTTTTAATATTTATGTTTTTTTCGAGGTTTTGGGTGTGTTCTAGTGTTGGGTGGTTATTAAAAAAACAAAAAAAAGTGAGAATTCATCAAAGGTTTCAAGTTAGTTTTCACCTTGGATATCTTTTGATATTGTAAAGGTGATATCTTTTTTGAAACCCAACTTTTGGTTTTTAGTATATTGATAATCATTAATTTGAAAAAAAATTATTTAAATTTTTTGATATTCTACTAAAATATTAAAAAGTACCAAGGTCAAAGTTTCATTAATTATTGAGAAATAGGTTTCGATTGTAGGTAGGGTTAGAAGAAAGATTTAAAAACTAGGTTTATTAGAAGAAGTGTTGCAAAGTCATTACTTGTGCAACAATTCCTCTTCATGATTTTTTCCTTAATAAAAAGGATTTTTAATGTGCATCCATCGTGCTTAATGATCGAGCTTCTTTTGTTTTTTTGTCAATGGGGATTGATTAGTTTATTTATTTAGTTGAGTTTAATCACCTTCTTGTTGCTCAATGTTTCTTTGTTGTGCGTTCATGGTGCTTTTCAATGTTTGCTTGTTATGTGTTCATGGTGCTTTTCAATGCTTGCTTGCATTAATAGTTCTTTTCAACAAGTTCTTATTGTGTGTTCTTAATGTTTTTTGGCGCCTCCTTTGTTGTGCATTTGTGATGTTTTTCATCATTTGCTCAATGTGTGTTTATGGTGGTATTTAATGCTTCCTTGTTATACATTTTTAATGGTGTTCTTTACTTGCTTGTTGTGCATTCTTGATGATTTTTGGCGCCTTCAGGTTGTTGTGTGTTCTTAATGTTTTTTTACGCCTACTTACTATGTGTTCTTGTTAATCTCCGACACATTTTCACTATGGGTTCTTGATTTTTTTGGCACCTGCTTGTTATGCATTCTTAATGATTTTCAACGCCTCTTTACACCTTTTTACTATGGGTTCATGATGTTCTCACTCACTTGTTATGCACTCCTACTGATCTTCAACACCTTCTTATATGTGCATTCATAATGTTCTTTGCCACTTAGTTGTTATGTGCTTTTAGTGGTCTTCGACACCTTTTTACTACAAGCCTGAATGTTCTTTAATGACTCCTTGTTGTGCGTTCCTAATGATCTTTAGCCTCTCCTTGTTGTGTGTTTGTGAGGCTAATTTTTGGTGTCACTGTGTTGTGTGTTCGTGGTGTTTTTTTAACACTTCTTTGCTATGCATTTCTAGTTTCATCGTCTCCTTGTTGATCATGTACCATTTTGATTGACCTCTTAGTGTTTTTTTGTTGTTTTTTCACTATATATTATTGGTGTTATTTGATTCCTTTGTAGATTAATATGCTTCCCCCTTTTTTCTATGCAGGTTAGGAATAAGGTTTTTTTGCAATTTCTTCTTCAACCATTAGCCTCAATTTTTTTTGAATTTTTTTAACTCATTTTTTAAAGCTTTTTCTTTCCTTCCTTCCTTCCTTTTCCTTTTTGTTTTTATCATTGTGTATGTTTTGTTTTTCTACAATGTGGGAAAAGGAAGAAGAAACAATTTATTACTTCCATTTTTTTTAATAATGTCAGTTCTCATTTTTTTTCTTTTTCTTAAAATTTTCATTGTGCATTTTTTTTTTGCTTCTATTTTTCAATTTTTAATTTTAATTATAGATTTGTTAATTATTTAACATGTACATGTCATGTGCAAGACCAAAACCTTACTTGTGCAAAAAAATGCTAGATGAAGAATATAATTTTTTTCATTTTTTTAAACCTTCTAACAATTTTTAAATTGTTAAAATAAAAAAATTCAATGTCTGAAATAAAAAAAGCTTTGTGTGAGAACTACCTTCGAAAACTAATTGGTATGAAATGTTTAAAAATTGACACTTTGAAACTTGGGTGAAATTATTTTTGACAAATTTTTGAAACCATCCCCAAGTTTGTTGAAAATCATTTCTTTGAAAAGAAGGAATCAAAGTGGGTCTCATTAAAACCTGGACTTGATGATTTTCAAAGAAAAAATAAAATTGGTGTGTCTTTTCAATGGCACCTTTCATGTACACATTATATTCTTGAAGGCAAGAATAATGGTAAAATCTTTTAAATGACCTTACCTTTGAATCCTCCTTTCACCACCCATCCCATATTTTAATTTCAAACTTTAATATATCATAAAGTGAAAGAATTTTATTGATTTGACATGAAATTTTGCATAATAATATTTAATGCATGGGACCTGAAATAATTATGATAATACTAAGCACAATATTAATGAAGGTGGTGTTTAAAAGAAAAAAACAAACAAGTTGAAATGCAAATTACCACCAAATTTAATTTGATTTGAATTTTGTCTTATTTTCACTCCTCCTTTAAGTCCAATGTATTTTTATTTTTATTTATTTTTCTAATTTTAGCCCTTTTTATGATCAAACTCATGATATTGATACTTTACTTCCTTCACTTTATTAATATCTTTAATATGTTGCACAATTCTATTTTATGTGTTTGAAAATACTATGATGTAGCAGAGAGACAAGTATGTCAAATGTGTCCCCATCTTCAATACAAAATGTTGAAATAATTTAATATTGAAAATAATGAAATTTGGCAATTTTGAATTAAAAACATGCAATTTCAACATTTTTGACAATAAAGTTCAAAAATTCCTCACGTTTAAACAAGATGGCGTGACTATGAAAGGCTTTATCTTGATCCATTTATTAAAGGTCAATTCACACATGGGTGTAATATTTATGATAAATTGTCATTTTGTAATCATAATTCACATATGGAACAATTTTTTGGTAAATAGCTGACATGTTGTGGTGATGCGACATGTTATCAATAAGTTATCAATAATGGATAGTGTGAAATGATAACTATCATTGCACAAGTAAAATCTTGGAAATATGCATATTTTGGCCCTTATTACATTTGATAATTTATTGATTTTGACTATAGAGTACTAGTTTATCAATCTATAACCTTCAATAACATTGTCCTTCATTTACATTCCCAAATACTTCCAAATGCTTTGTATATATATTTTAATATTCTAAACATTTTTAAAGTCCTTGTTTCATGTTGATTTGTTATGGGCATCCATGGCCTATTGTTGCTATTATCCCTTGCCAAAAAAATGCATGATTACACACCTTCCAATTTCTACTATATTTGGAAATAAAAATTAAAGAATATGAATTGCAAGAACATGAGAAGAAGAAGAAGAAGAGGACTGTTAAAACGTGAAAAGAATTAATCATAACAACCATCATCTTTTTTCACATAATTATTTTTATTTCTTCTTTCATTGTTTCAAGCTTATTAACAACTTAAATTCCATTGAACCATATTAGAAAACTTTAAGAAAAACAAAGTTCACAATAAGTTTTACAAAGGAAAAATTATACAAGCTATATTGTGCTTCTAAAATCTCTTTTCTTCTTTACCACATAATTCCTTTTTAAATTATAATGGAAACAATTAGCACAAAAAACAACTCATCATTCTGAAGATGATCAAGTGAAGAATATAACAAGAATCACAATTTAAACTTCTTGTATTTTGAAAATGTCCTAATCAAAGTTTAAATTTAAACTAATGTTTTGACAAGGAAATGTAACCACTATTTCACCAATAAAAGAAAATTTAAATAGTAAGAAAAATTAAACAAAAAAACTATTGGAAAAAAGTTATCAACAACTTACTATATTAAATAAACCATATGTGGTCATTCCTAATGTATTATATTATTTTAATTATTTTACTTTTCACTAAATCATTGCAAGTTTTTGTGGTTGATATTGTACATTTTCCAAATTAAACAATTCAAATGACATGTTATAAATATTTGAACCATTGTGCACCTTGATACATTTTTTTAAAACTTAGATTTTTGGATTATGACAATGTGAAACTCCTAAAAAATAACTTTTCCATATACTTAAATTTGGTCTTAAAACATATTTTTTGATATGATAGTAAAATACATTGCGTGTGTTGAACTCATTAAATCATGCCCCAAACTTGTTCAAAATGTAAAATATGAATGGAATTTACAAATTGTTAAAACCTATTTTTAATCTATTTTTTACAATCATGGCAACAAGATATTTTTTGCAAAGTAGGTTAAAAGAAAAGTTGATACGACTTTTTAAACCTTCAAAAACTTCAACATATCACATTTGATGCCTTCATGTAGTTCAAAATCCAATTTCATAACGCGTCATTTACTTTTTAATCTACTTGTCACAAAATTTTATTGTTTTACTTGTGAGGACTACTTTTTTGGTAAACTTTTGCATGTTTTCACTTGAGAGTTTTTGAAAAAGATTGAATTACATTCACACTTTTCCTTGATGTTTTCATTGCTCACTACTTGTTATTTAACCTCATACTCATTTTTCAAAAACAAAACAAAAAATGTTAAAAAATTTAAATCGTTAACTTAAAACCATGCAAGATTTTGATACATGGAATAATATGAATGGAAGGCCTCACTCTAAGGAAAATGTTTGCATACAATAAATATAGATGGCTATTAGGGAACAACAACAAAAAAAACCCATAGCTATGCCTTTGTTGCACAATGTGCTTCATAATAAACAATGACAAGTTTGTGAAAGGTAATCATAAAATTTTGACACTCTAGTAATGAAAGTATATCTTTATGCAAAATTGTGTTAATTGATATAATTTATCTTCTTCATAAATGTTATTGATTTAAGCTAGTTTGGCTTATTGACATTGGAGTGTTATGATGTGGTGTAATTAATGGTGGCATGTCCCTATGCATGTTTCTTCTAATTATTAAGTTGATGACTTTTGTAAGCCTTATTATTGCATGGACCTTGTGTTGATTGATTTCTACATATTAGAGCATGAAATATTCCAACTACTAATGTAAAATGTCTTGTTGGGCCGATGTTTCTTTTCTTCAATCTATAAATTAACTTTATGCATCTTGTTGATTGATTTAGCCAATGCCACATTCCCCTTTTTAGTTACTTTGATAAAAGGCTTTTGAGTTGAAGTTGATTTTGACTTCACACTTGTGCTCCCAACATGCTAAAATTGCCCACTAAGTTAGAATTATATTAGTAGTAACTATTATGTTAGTTGGTAAAAGGAAATTACCAATTGACTTTCTTGGATTATGAAATGCTTGTGCATTCATTTGTTTTGACAAAGTTTTGAATGCAACTTGTGCAAAAAATTTTGGACTTGAATTTGCAAGTTAAAATATTAGAATAAAAGTTTGAATAGGTGTCACAAGTGGGTTTCAATGTGAACATGGAGGGGATGCAAAGTTTGTAGTTTTAATTTAACACTAGTGTGAACCTGGTGCATAATGCACCCGTGGCCCCCCCCCCCGCCGTTATTTACTTCGGACCGGAAGCAACCTCTCTTCCTGCACGGTTGTTGTGAATGCTCCCCGGAGCTGTTGGCTAGATGTCATCCAAAAAAAAAAAGATAAAAAAAGAAGCAAATACGTAGCCTTAGATTTTTCTACCCATTTCTTATTTTGTTTCTTCATTTTTGTTAATTTAAG
>Ga0116231_10004780_pt1 | contig 27196 bp, 23 predicted proteins | sample S1TSphgellanicum_2_FD_89695 | JGI IMG/M metagenome (GOLD analysis project Ga0116231, IMG submission 89695) | Host-associated microbial communities from peat moss isolated from Minnesota, USA - S1T2_Fd - Sphagnum magellanicum MG | ecosystem: Host-associated > Plants > Peat moss > Unclassified... | reverse complement strand
GGGGGGGGGGGGGGGGGGGGTGGTTGTGTGGTGTGTGTGGGGGGGGGGGGGGGGGGGGTGGGGGTGTCCTTTTCCTTCTTTTTTTTTGGTTGGTATGGGGTGAGGGAGAATGAGGAAAAGGGTCAATATATATTTTTTCTTTTTCTTTTGGGTTGATATGGAGTGGGGGAAGAGTGAGGTGGGAGAGTCATGTGTGCTTATCTACATCTCATGCAATTTAAAGAATTGAATAAAAATTATTTTAAAAATAAAATTATAAAACATTGCAAAAGATGACAAAACATTAAAAAAAAAACTTGTTAAACTCCTACTTGAACACATGAGCATATTTTTTCTGAATTTATCATAGTTATAAAATTTGTGCCACATGTCTACTTACATCTTTAAAATAATGCAAGCTAAAAAATTGAGAAATCAAACAACAAACAAATTATGCAATTCTTTAAAAAATGACAAAACATGACAAAACAATACTAGTTCATTTTATTTCTACACACCACACACAACCTTCTTTTTTACATTGATTAATGCAAACCCTAGGATTGGGTACAAAAGCTCTTTTTATGGTTATTGTCTTTGGAATAAAATGTGCCCCTTTTTATGATAATTTAAACCAAAGTCACATTGAATTTCAAATGCAACATTGTTTTTGTGAATTGCGAAGATAGGTCACATGCACATTGTACATATTGGAAGAGTTCACAATGGTGATATTAATGACGTGAAACATGATTTGATGCCATCATTTGTGATCATGCATTTACAAGGTGCAATAGCCACGAAATTGATGTTGGATATCAATTTTGCACATGCATTCATAATATTCATTAACATTGGACTAGTAGGGATTTCAAGTGGATTAATTGCCCCTGAATGACAAATGTAACATTTTTAGGGTCAATTGGATTAAAAGAAATGAAAAAAATAAAAACTTATTAATTATCAAACTAGAGAATTACATCAACCTCACTTGAAATGTGCATACCAAAGTTGTTTTTTCATCCTCTCTTTGGATCAATAGTTAGAGCATTAGGCTAACCCTTACAATCAATCCCATGAGTTCTTGTGGTGCGCACTTCAACCTTCAAAAGGTCCCAAAACAATGTAGGGTTAGAGAAAAAGTTGTCACATGTGACAATGTGATTTGATTTGTTCTTGCACATGTCCATCAACCCATACACAATCTTGTACCTTGTGGTGTGTTTAACATCCTCATGACTTGCACTAGTATACGCTTTCATTTTTTGCACAAACTTGGATTTGGCATTAGGCAAACACTAGATTTTCATCCCATAGCAACAAGGTTCAACTTTCATACATTTTTGGGTGGGTGAATATTTCCTAGTATATGTGATCACTATTTCATTCACACAATTTTTATTCTACATTTTGGAATTGCCCACACAACTCATTACATGTTTCAATTAACCACTTAGTCTTTACAATTTTGTCATAGGTATGATGGTGTTTATGCATTGTTGTCTACACATGATGATGCATGTTGCAAAAAGAATTTGGGATTTGGATTCTTGTGAATGCCATTGCTAGGTCCTTTTGAAGATTTTAAAAATTGACAATAAGATGGCTGGGTGCCATCGCCATATCTTTTGAACATTGCAAAGGATGAAACATGGATTTTGTTCAATGTTGCGGAAGACATTATGTAAAAGTCCACAATTAGGGGTGGGTGTCCATTGTTTAAAAAGGTTGTTCCAAGCTTTGGAGTTGCAAAAGTTTCAAATGAAAGGTTTTGGTGTTTCTCTAGCATAATGGTTTGGCCACCATTACCTTTTAAGAAGGTTGTAAAGTTAGTTGGAGAAGTTAGTTGCAAGTCCCTTTGATCTCCCTTTGATCTCTTCTTTTTATTGAGCCAAACATCCATGAGGTGTACTTGTTAAACAAAAATCTAAAGCTTTTGGATGAGATTCTTTAGCCAAATAACTCCTTTTGCACCTTTCTTCACCTTGCATTTCTCTTCCTCATCAACCAAGAGCAAAACTTGATTCACAATATAATCACCTTGATGTTGGTATTTTCTAAACCGATAGTCCAATTCTTGGAGGAGTTTGGAACATATTTTTTTCTAGAATTAGAGTTTTGTGTGATCTCTTCAAAACTAACTCCAACCATGGAAGCTTTAGCCATGAAGATGTTAGTTGAAGTGACTGTTGCTTCTTGAAAACCTTGTTCACCGAACAAGCTATTCCTTGAATATTATTAACAATGTTATAAGTTGACCTAACAAATTACTCCTTGAATAATATTAACAACATTGCAACTATAAAATCATATTGAACAAGAAAAAAAAAATGACGAAATGCAACTATTGTTTTGTTGGTTTCTTTTGACATGTAGGTTTTTAAGTGCCTCAACAAGCTTAGTTAACAATTGCTCCAAACCCCCTCCACCAAGCTTCTCCCATGCATGAGATCTTCACACACTTGGAGCATTGAGTTGGGAAGGGGTGCTAGATTTTGGTGTGTGATAGTTCAAAACCATGTGTGTTCATTGACTTTGGTTTTGTAAAGGCTAGGTAAGGTGGATTTAAAGCGAACCAATTTGGTCCACCTTAACATTTTGGGGTTAATCTTATTGTGTTCAATTTTCCCATCAACAATGGATGAATTAATTTCATAAATCTATGTTCATTTCCATCTACCAACACATTAACAAAAGATGGAAACATTTCTTGTGAAAAAAATTGAATATTTTGATGATAAAATATGGATTCCATATCAATCAATTCAAGGTTGGGTTGGTCAAGGAGGCTTTTGGTGTTGTCATTCAATCCCCTAAATAATTAATTAATTATCACTTCTTTAAAAATCATGGTATTATAATAATCTTCTAATATTGTTGTAAAAGGGAAAAAATTAGGGTTCCCAACTTTCCATAGTTGCTAAAATAAACAAATGACCAAATGATTTTGTGACAATTGTTTCATTGATGTCATCCCACAAATGGATGGATGGATGGCTGAGACACCATATAAATATAGCCATGATGAAACTATATCCAAATGCACCATTGTCTACGAATGGATGGGTGGATGAGAGATGCCCCATGTGTATATATGGCTAGGACGAAAGAACATCCACATGCACCATTATGGATGGTTGGATGAAAGATGCCCCATTTATATATATGGCTAGGATGAAACAACATCAAGATGCACCATTTTTGATGGCTGGCTGCCTGGATGGATGACAGATGGCCCATGTATATTTGGCTAGGATGGAACAACATCTAGATGCACCATTGTGGATGGATCGATGGGTGGTTGGACAGATGAGAGATGCACCATATGTATATATGGCCATGATGAAACAACATCTGTATACACCATTGTGGATGGATGGATGGGTGGTTGGATAGATGAGAGATGCCCCATATGTATATATGGCCATGATGAAACAACATCTGTATGCACCATTTTTGATGGATGGATGGATGGATGAACAAATGTTCCATGTGTATATCTGGTTAGGATAGAACAAAATCTAGGTTAGGACCTCCTCCTTCACCTCGTCACATCTATCCTTGAGGCCACCATCCATCTATTCATCCATCCTTCCATCCACGACAATGGTGCATCTGGATGTTGTTTCATCCTGGCCATAATACATATGGGGCATTTGTCATCCATCCATCCACCATGGAGGGACCTCCTCCTCTTCCAAAAGCAATGCTGAGCAGATCTGCAACCACTGTGACAAAACCTGTCATTCCTGCCAAAGCCTGGAAGAAGATAGAAGCTGAATCTGGAGTCGGTTTGTCAAAGCTCAAAAAACCTGTAGCTACAATTTCACAGCATGTACAGCTAAAGGTTTGCTTCTTTAGAAAAACATGGGTCATCAGCATGTTGAGTTGGATATTCACTGGCAGTGCAGCAAGTTAGATATCATTGAAGAAACCTGAGCTAGTGGAAAGGGTTCTCAATCAGCTACAAAGAAGAATGGACAGGATCCAGAATATGCAGTCTGTGATGCTCATTCTTTGGTCTCACAGGATAGTCAGGTGAGGATTAAAGACACAACTGCTATGCTGTGAAAGAAAAATCATGATAAGACTGTTCACCAGTGCAATGTCTTAGAGGTGTTGCAACAGCTTGATCCATCTTGATCACGTTGTGTTCAGGGGAGATCCATTCAAAGACCATTCAGAGTTCTCATGTGCATGTTCACCCACCTCAGATGATTCAGCTCTCTGCAGGTGTGCCTCAAAATAACAATTCATATGGGCTTGAAGAAGAGCATGACAGTACGTGGGCTGTTCTTAGTGTCATGGACATACCTATTGCTTCAGCTTTCACAAGGAATTTGCAGGTTGCAACAACAGTCATTGCACAGGTCCTCATCAACAATCTTTCTATGTGAAATTTTGGACCTCAATTATTGACAAAATCTTCACATATACATCATTATTACACCTGCAAAGCTGATGTGAGCTATTATTCTTATTTTCAGCAATTCTGAACACACAATGTTTGGCATTTCCCTTTTGCCTCCTTTGTGGTTCATGCAATTCCTGAGAAATTAAAACAAGTTTTGATTCTGGTTGCCAATTTTAGCCTTGCATGAAGAGAGGTTTTTCTTGAAATAACAGATTCAGAGTGGCTTGTTTGGTGGTCTGAGGGGTTATGGACTTTTGGCTGGTGATGCTCAAAAGATGCAGCAGCAGGGGATGGAATTTCATCATCAGATGTTCAAGTAACATGCGCATATAGACCAGCAGCATGAACAGCAGAAGATTTTAAAGCTGCTGACTAAGAATGCGAGTCTTAAAAGCCCCCAGGTGTGTTTTCAACTATTGTATGGTTGTTTTCTTGTAATGAAAGTGAGGACGAAAAAACTGCATATTTGAGTTTTCAGCTGCAAAAATTATGCTAGCTTACAATTCTGTGGAATGTGTAACATCCGCACTAGCTGTCTGAAATGTTGGGGGTTTTGTAATGGCATCATGTTTCCAGAATCACATGAACAAATCCTTTTTCAGAAACCATCTATGAGAACTAGAGAATTGTTAGCAAATATAACTCCAAACCCCCAAAAACATGTTTTCTTTGGTGGATTGAAACAGACCTGTTTCAGTTCCAACTGAAAGGAGAGAAATGGATCCACCATTGATTGAATGCTTAGAAGACAGTTTAGTTGGGCTTGTGATCCAGTTCAGCATGGCTGCAGAAATCAACAAGTTGAGAGCTGAAATTTCTTGCCTAAAACATCAACCCAAAGACATGGGTTCTCAAAGACAAGATGAGGAGGATGTTTCATGAATGTCCGATCAAATGGGACACTTTGAGCAAAAAGCATGGAGGCTTGGGTGGAGCAATTTGGGGGATCATCTTTATGCAATGGATGGGGTTAATGGCCTCCTTTACTTTGACAACATGGAGTGCTATGACCCAGTTTGTGGAACTTTTTCCAAATCAATGCTTGAGCAGGTAGCATGTTCTGGATGTTGAGTTCTTGCTCCAGTCTTATATCTGGCCCACAGACTGTAGGTGTGTGAATGATCTGTCTGTTGAGAAGTCCATGGAGTGTACATGTTGTGTAAACTGCAATGCACCTTCTGTGATTGTTGAAGCACTGAGGAGTGGTACCTGTATGTTGTTGAGGCTTATTTTGGGAGGACTTTATACTTTACATTGTTTCCATTTCAGCCATGTATCTGCGTGTTTTGGATGCACTCATCTCTGGTAGTTGTTGATTTGATAGACAATCTTATGCAGCTGTGTGTAAGGAGGTGTTCTCTGTTATTGTAGTTTAGAGTGGCTGAGCCCCATGTTTCACCCAATAACTGACAGTTGCCCCTCTTTGCTGTCTGCATTCTCCAGCATTTCTGTGTTGCAGCAGCAGAGCTCAATGGTGTGATTTATGCTCTAGGTGGCTTTCATGGAAAAGACTATCTGATGTGTGTCCCTGTCACTTTCACTGTGACGAATAATCCTTTTTCTCCCACCCCTTTTTACTCATGCAAAGTCTTGTGTTCTGGAAACTGTCCTCAAAACATCTCCTGTTGCTCATCTGCAACATGTGGAACTGCTTTGCTATCCACAAAGAAAACCTGCAATCATATTCATGTTCCAACACTAATGCAATCTGTATTTTGTGCCTTTTGGCATTCCCAGGAGCTGCCGCTTTCTTTGACAGTATGCAGGATGTCTGTTGCATGTTGACGGCTTTATGCCTTAGGTTTTTCACCCACTCAATTGATGGTCCAATGTGTAAGAAAACCTTCCCACAGATCTTTTTGCAAAATGACTGATTTTTGCTTATGTGAGGATGCTCTTCTCAAAGACAGCAATGTATTATCACAAATAAAATTTCAGCCTAGTTGCAATTTACAGACTGAAAACTGCAAAGGCGATGATAGTAAAGATCAACTGGCTAGTACAGTAAGAAGATACAAACAGAGATTTCTTCCTAATATGTAACACTGTCTGACATAGTGGCAAGTACCACAGTCAGTCGAACCCTTGAAAAACCTCAATGGAACTATGTAGATTGCTTGTTAAATTCCTGGCAATGGGTATGCCTCAGAGAATTAACTCTTTCTGTCTCTGTGGCATTACAGGATTGTCTTGTATGTGTAGAAGGTTCTACTAGCTGCAAATTTCATGCGCAAAGGTGGCCTTCACTGCCCTCACTATCCTCCTTCCTCCTTGTTGGGTAGGTACCTTGTTTGTGGCTTCCCCAGTGGGGCTCTTTGGAACATTTTTTGTGTTGTTACCTTGTCATTTTGTGACAGTATCTAGTAAGACCTTTACCCACCTTTGCACATGAAACTTGCAGCTACTAGTAAGATTTACCAGATTTCCTGATACCATCTATGGTTGATTGATTCTTAGATCTCAGCTACACATATTGCAACTTGCAACATTAGCTCATTCATAGAGACTGTTTCACTATGAAAAGAAGTCTTGACTTTTTCCAATTTGATTAGCAAAGAAGTATATGACGAATAATTATGAAGAAGATTTACAAATCTTAAAGTCCAGAAAGATTTATAACTTTATTTGGTAGAAAGGAAAATTAATGCAACAGGTCACATGGTAATATTGTTTTTATTACATACCAATGTTATGAGTGCATGTTTGGCTTGGCTTGGCTTGTGTCGGTGCTCTTTCAATTTGCTTCAAAAGATATCATGACAATGTATTGCAACAATCAAGTCAGGGTTTCAGCAAATCATACACATGTTTCAAGGACAAGGTAGTAGAGAAAGAAAAAGAAAACCTAAAGAAAACTCATAACTGCCTTGATCTTTGAGTGCCACCTTTGTTTCTATCTGTTGTGCTTAGGGAAGTGATGTATTACAAAAGTTGTATGCAATTGTGGGTGTTGCACATAAGCACATAATCTTCTTCAATACAATAGAAGAAGCTACAACATTAATGGCAGCTAGCAATCAAGAGATGCAAAAATAACAAAAATAAACAATGGGAGATTACTTATTGATCACACCAATTCTCACTTGGATCAAGTGATATTCAATAAGAGCCTTGATCCTCTTGGTTGACCTTGTCAACCTTGTTGATTCACTAGCTCCCAAGAAGAGGTACAAAAGCTTTGAGATGGGACTAGCACAAGATGCTCCATGATCACCTTTTGATCACGTCAAGTTGCACAAACCAAACAAAAAGCATTATTAGTGCATTTGAAATCAATTTAAATGCATAACAAGTCACAAACTCCTAAGAGTCATCACAGGCCGGATTTGGGAAAAGGCACCAACCTCATTTCTATATACAATGAAACTTTTTGTACCTTGAAGTCTTCAAATTAGAAGTCTTGATTTTGTTTTGTTAAGATTTTAGAAACATCAACAACTCATAATGTTATTCAAAAAGTATGCAAGTTCCACAATGTAAAGCTTTCTCTTATACCTCTTGAAAAGAGCTTTTTCAACATTGTATGAAGCTTCTTTAATTAGACATGATTTAATTCGTTAAATTGTCACTTAAATAGTTGGTGTCACTTCGACAGTTTCACTTTGAATCGTTCAACTCACATAATTTTTAAGTGCTATGTTTTAGGATTGTGACCTTAATTTATTGTAGCATTTTTCAAGACTTTTTCATCAATATAAAGATTAATTAATTTGAACAAGAGGTTTGATGCTCTAGAACTTGATCCAAAGATTCAAAACACCTTGTGCTATTTAAAAGTCCCAATATCAGATTACATTTGGGAGCCTTGATGGTTCCTTCGTTGCAATGCGCAAACTTCGTTTTCACTTTGGGAATAATGTGCTTTACATCTTGCCATGCATTTGACCTATTCTCAACTCGAATCCATTGTTTTGTTCCAACAACCTTGTCCCACACTCATCATCCCTTTAAATTTACTCCCCGGTTTTTCTGTTGTGGGTGATGGAGTTATTGCTTCTGAAGCAAGAATAGACATGGAAGACAGTGTTGTGACAAGCCCCACCAGCATCATGTAAGCAAAAGGTCAAATCAGCGTTAGGGCGAGCGATTCTTAGACTGAGGGAAAGACACCTGCCGGTTATCAACTGGGTACACATCCACTTACCTCGATATATTCTCAAAGAGCGCAAAAGAACCAATGTTGATATAGAACCACGGCTCAAAGAGTCAAGTATAAAAGAACAGACCAAAGCACCACCGGTTCTTTAAGGTTTTGAAATAACCAAAACCGGCTATTCTTTGATTCTGAATTTTTTCCCTCAAGAGAAGGAACCGGCGGTCCTCTGATTCTGGAACACTTCAAGAGAAGGAACCGGCGGTCCTCTGATTCTGGAACACTGCAAGAGAAGGAACCGGCGGTCCTCTGATTCTGGAACGCTTCAAGAGAAGGAACTGAGGTTTTCTGTTGCGGAATCGGTCAAAGAACGGGAACCGGATTTTATAATTCAAAGAACCGCCCAACACTGGTAAAATCCCGAAATGCAACCGTGCAAGAGGGAGAAGACGACGGTATGCGTGCCATAGTCGAAACACTCGAGACTCTCCTCGATCGATGCTGCCTCCCGTCAATCCACACAAGTTGACGGCAAGCGAGAGAGAGATGATGGATGGATCGAATGGCAAATCGCAGTCAAGGTGCAGAAGAGGAAATCCCGAGCCCAATGCTCAAACCTAATCTGAAGGCGGCGGCGGCGGCGCGGAGGGGGGCGGGTACATCTTATTTCCAGACTGGTGGAAACAAATACGCCAGAACGTGTTATAAAGCATAGTAATCCATGCGAGAAGCGTTGCGTATAACTCAGGATGATCGCGCTACTCCATCTTCTGCTCTTCGCTGTTGTAGCTTGACATAACGGGAGCTTCCTGCGGCCTCAGGAGGTGGAGATCTTGTCTCGGTTGATGTTTCAATTGCTCGGCAATCGAGGTTTTCAGGAGTGTGTGCTCCTCCCTTGATCGGAAGCTTGGAAGTGTTTTTCGTTAATTGGTTCGACTGCTTGACGTTATGAACTTTTCAGGAGTGTGATCCTCCTCCCTTGATCGAAACTACAAAAAGTTTTGTCACGTGTGGTGATTGCGGGATCAGATTCGGTTTGTCTTGAATCGCGGGGAAGGAAAGAGGGAGTGTGTGCGGGGCGGGGGGGAGGAAGGCAGGTTTGAAGAACGTTAGGGTTGAAGGCGACGGAGGAGAGAAGAAAACAGACAAGAAGAATGGGAATGGAAGTTCCTGCAGCAGTAGTGACAGGGGAAGAAGAAGCAGGAGACGCGAGCAACACAACGCTGGGTCGCAGGCCCAGCATTTTGCTCATTGGCTCGAAGAATGTAGGCAAACGCACCATCCTCAACAGTGCGTTCCTCTCTCATGCTTGACACTCTTGCTCTTTTTCCATTGCTGCTGGCATGCCAACTACATCACAGTTTCCGTTGTTTGTTTCTTCGCCATAATACAGAAGATCTGAAAGGGATGTGAGGTTGACAGGATTGATTGCTGATAAACAATTTGCAACCAACACATCATCAGCAGGTGCGACTTGTTGTGGGTAAGCACCTGGATTCCCTGCTGCTAATCACCTGCATTCCATGCTCTTGAGAAAACACCTCTTCTTCTCGAGTCTGAATTCCTCCTCCTGCAAGAGATCTGGCATTGTTTGGTATCAGGAAATTGTGTATTATCTTCACAACAAAAAGATATATCTGTTTTGCACACAATATGACACCACGAAAACTCCTCAGTTATACAATTTGGTTCTGAGTGTATGGAGAGTGTTGTATGGATCCTTCACGAGTTTCCATCGGATGCATATGTCTGGCGTAAGCAACAAGCAGATTCATTTCTGGGTCCACCACTACTACAGAATTGCAGACACTGTGATCACTTCCAAATCTGTGGGGAAATTCATTCATTAGTGTTATGGAGCTAAATCATCAGTAGCAATATTAACCAGAAGTTGGTGGTGGTGGTATCTGAAGATTTACGGGTTTGATCTCTGACACTGTTCTTGTAGGATTGAGACTCATTTTTATTGACAAGCCAGACAGAGGAGCATTTTTTTGTTGTGATTCTTACCTGTGCATCAAGAACAGGATTAGTCAAATCAGCAGATTATCAGGCTGAACATTCTCATGATTGCTGTGTTCTTATGTTGCTATTATTATGTTCTTCTGTTGAACTGTGCCACACAGATGGATCATTGACACCAAGTATTACACAGCAGAGATTTGTATCTGGATGACATGCCTTAACAACTCCGAGGTGGACAATCAGCAGCAGTTGCAGTCTTTGGCGAATGGATGTGAGGCTCTTGTTATGGTTTTTGATCTTAGCAATGTGAGTATGAGACAGTTCATGGGTGGAAATGAAACTGAAGTGTCATGTTCTTCCTCTGTGCATGCATCCTTTTGAAGCTTCTGTCAGGATACAGCAAATAAAAACTCCTCACCCATTTCTTGTGCAAAGATCAAACTAGATGGTGTGTGTAGTATCTTTCATTTTACAGCATATCCTGAGGAGGACTTGTCCTTGGTATCTGTGTGTGCTTGGCAGTCAACATCATTTGAGGAGCTTCAGGAATGGGTGTCAGGGATTGAGCTCAAGACTTTTGACATACTGATGTGCGTAGGCAACAAGGCTGACTGTGTGCCTTCACACTTTGGTCACACAGAGTATCGACGACGCTTACAGAAGTGTGGAGAGTCCTCCAGTGACCCCCATCCTGAGTACCTCACGTTTGGCATTGATTCAACGGAGGCCTCAAAGCTGCTTGGTGGTGAAGACCATGAGTCACCAGATGACAGGAGACAATCATGCATTGAATGGTGTAGTGAGAGAGGCATTGAGTACATTGAGGCATGTGCAGTAAATGAGGCATTTGATCAATGTAACTAGCCCTCCTTGTTCATCTCACAAACCAAGGAGACATGGTCCTCTGACTAGATTCTGTCACAAAAGAACAGATTTGTGTAGTGTAGTAAGGTATGACTGAAAGTGCTGATGAAGTTAGCCATGTCTGTCTACAGGTTTATCAGTAGATGGGGACTTGCAAGGTGTTGCCCAAATTGAAGGGGCTTTATCAGCACACATGTGGCCTGGTCTGGTGAAGAAGCCCCTCAACAAGCTCACTGACATCTCAGCAGCTCCTCAAGAAACTGAAGGTGCTTAGCTCCCTTTCATTCCTGGTGATCTTGCTTTCTCCCCGTCTCAGAATGCATATCAGTGGGATTGCAGTACATTCAAGGAAAATGCTGATGCTTTTGAGTTTGCATAATCTATCAAAACTTTTGCCAGACAGTGATGTGCAGAGTGCACAAACTGCTTTTCTCTGTTATCATATTTGGCTTTGTGGGCTCTGCAGAATTTTCAAGTGACAATGAGTTAGATTATCTCGTTGAATATGAGCTGCTGTCAAATGCATCCACAGAACCATGGGATGGTAATGATGAGCTCTGGAGCTTTACAGGATCCAATGCACCTCGCATTGATGCTACTACATCCAATGGTGAGCAGCAAAAGGTGAAGTATATCAGTAGCTCAATGTGTGGGAACCAGCAACAAGGTGAAGCTCAGAATGCACTTGAATTGACCTCCCTGCCTTCGAGTTTGGGGTCCCTTCCAGACTCTAAGTTTAAGGAGATTGAGGAACACATGGTGGTAGTAGAAATGTCTGATGGAATCGATGTGACAGGCATTACCCCCATGCCTCAAGCTTCTTACACAGATGAAACAGTTCCACTGGAGGTTGCCGATGGACACATGGAGCCAGGGGTTATGGTTAATTGGGAGCCTGGGATGGACAATATGGAGCAGCTGATTCATGAAATGGCCAACATGCGGGAGAACATGCGTATTCTGTCAGATGGACAAAGAAGAGAGATGGCTGCTCATTTGGCCATTCGCATGGCCACAATGTTCAACAATGATGATGAAGAGTGAGCAGATCCATTTGTAATACTATAGCTTGCATGAAAGACCTGATTCTGCTGGTTAGGTCCCCACATGTGTATATGGATGTTTGCAATAGATGTGGTCATATATGGTCAGTTGAGCCTTTCAAGAGAAGATCAAGAACTAGTCCATGTTGAAGGCGAGGATGATGCTGACAATGTGACACTGTTTCTATACAGTTGAATTGTATCTGCATCAAATACAGATTGACCATTTTGAATCACTGGGAGTCAGATGCATAAGAAGGGTTGACAGTGACCAAGTTGGAAACACTATATTTGTAGGTTATGTACAAGTTGTAATGTATTTACTATCCAAACAGTTCAGCAGGAAGACAATTGCACACAGGAAGGTAGACCTGCAGGTGGGGCAATACACACCTGACCTATTATTGCTTTTGATCTCCAATGTGAGTCTCACCAAATGAAGTTCTGTGAAGAATCCTGTATTCTGTATATTTGATGCTGTTAATTGGTTTTTCAGCTTAAGCAAATGATTTGCAGGAGTAATTTTGTGAAATTTGTGCAACACTTTTTGTTAATTGCTATCATTTAAAGGTTGAAAATGTATGTTGGTGTCTAGTGCAGATGGTTGGTGTATAAATTTGGCTAATCTAGTATTGTTCAATTTGAATTTGAACCTGGAATTGTTCCCATCATAGCAGGAACACCTAATAAATGTTCATAGAGGATTGTTTGGTGCTCAGATGTAGTGAGTGTAATTCTATTATTTTGTCACAAATTCAGTGCAATAATGGTGTAAATGATTCAATTTTGCATGATAAAATCTTGAAGCAATGTTCATAAGATCCACATCTTATTTTGTGCATTGTAAGGAAGAGGAATTTTTTGGTGGAAGAAGTCATGGAAAAGTTATGAAGGGACCCAATTACAAATTATAAAAATTAACATTTAAAAAATAATTTGTCAATTGAAATATTTCAAGTGGCATGTTGTGAAGTTTAAGGGTATTGTAAGTTAAACTTTACACTTAGGAAAAGGGTGAATCATGTAATTGGTTGGCCCACTCTTGTCAAAGTAATCTTACAATGTAAACTCAAAATGTTGTTTCAATAGAGTTTACCTTAAAGTAATCCTCTCTTCACCCTGTCTTTGGGCCTGTTTTCACCCCCCTATCCCCTCTTTAAGTGAGGTCCGCAAAATAAGGAAGTTTCATTAAATCTGGGTATGAAATGCTGAAAATCAGCATTTAATGCACAAGGTTCGAGGTAATTACATTAGTCCTACATGTAGGAGCAGTGAGAGTATATGTAGCAGCAGTGGAAGCGCTCAGGAAAAAGAAAGACAATGTCAAAACCCGATCAAACTCAGTTTGGTACAAAAAGTGCTGCATTTCTGAGTTTGACACCCAGTTAAAGGCTAATGTACTTTTTTACAGGTTTTTTAAAAATCTCACCCGGTTTCGGACCAAACTCAGGGTATTGGTACCGTGTTGTCCTGACTTTACGGAAAACTCCACCGTGTTCATTATATTCTTTTGAAGTTGAATAACGGTGAGAGTTTGTTAAATGAAATCAGTTCATATTGCAAGTATCTTGCTTTTGCTTAATGAAGCTTAATAAAATTGAGTGGAGAAACGGGATTATGAAAGCTAAAAGTAGCTTGGGTTTCAATTTTCCAACTTTAAATAAAATTGATATGTAAAGTTGATTTCATAATGTCGATCTCATGTTCAAATTTGGGGTTTAACAATTGAAAATGGGTGAAGAAAGATGATAAGTTTTTCAAGGTTCAAACACATTTTCACTAGTGTCATAAAAGTGAGAAAGTGCAAAGGAGGTCAACTTTTTGATGTGGATTTTCATTTTGAGAGTTTGGAATATCAAAGTGCTTTGGTTCTTTGGGACAAGGTTACATTTAGTTTTTAAAAATTATTGGAAAAGGTTTTGACAAGTGTATCAATGAAATGAAATGACATATTCAGGAGAAATATATCAAACATGAATATGATCATTTGAAAGGTTAAAAATCAAATTGTCGAAATGATATATGATCAATTAATCGTCCAATAAAGGAATCTGATGAACTTCAATTGAGAAGCTTGATATATTGTTAAAGTTTTTTTTCAAAGGTTGTAACTTTGACTTTGAAAGCTCTTCAATTGATGAAAAAAAAATTATAAACATTTAAAGTGATGAGATTCATAATTTAGTAATTTAAGAACTTTTGAAAGAAAAAAAAAATTCTAATATAACCTTTGTGTGAAGTTACAAAATATAATATATAAAGGAAGTGGGTGATTCCTTTCAAGTTTAGGTCATGATGAGTTTTGTGAATTCTATTATATGGTGTTAGCATAAAGTTTGTTTATGATACATTTTGGTTTCAAACTTCACTAATGCATAGTGTGTTTTCTTCATCATTAATAACATTTGAATCAACTAATGGTGTCAATAGAAGTTCAAATGGTTTAAGTTGTGGATTTTACATTATCATGTTATTTTTCAAAGGCATTGAACACAAAATATATAATTTGAAATTTTCATCTTTCTATTTGTTATGAAAACATGAAGATGTCATACACAAGATGTCACAAATATGTCAAGATTGATGTTTTAAAAATATTTAATTAAATTAATGATTAGACAAAAATAAAATTATTTCATTTATGTTCATTAATAGGTACAAAAATAGTTGAAATAATTTAAACATTCCATTGGGGTTTTTATCCTTGTAGGAAATGCCCAAATATTGTAAATCCAAGATCATTGACATTTTTTTCATAATTTTTATAAAAAAAATTTATTTGTGTAAAACAATGTTCCATTAGACAATGTTTCAATTTGATGATGATAACACATGGTAATTCTTTGTCAATAAATAAAACCTCAATCAAACATTGGAACTTTTAATGAAAAATGTGTTTAAATTGTTGTTCTGTTACTTTAAGACATTCTTAATACCTATCACATTTGCAGGAAAATTATAATGATTAAATAATTTCAAAGTTCTTAAAAATTAATAGAATTAGTTATAAAAACAAGCATAAATTCAAAATCAAAATCACAAATTTTTAAATTTAAAATTTAAAAATTAAAACATGGAAAGAGAAAATTTTAAATAGAATAAAAAATTCAAGCATGAAATCATTTAATGTTTTAATTACCAATGGTGAAACCTCACACTCTTGTTAAGTTTCTATCCCATGTTGAATTTCTATTGCCAAATTTGTTGTGAATTAAAAAAAAAATCATAGGTTATTTTGGATAAAAAAGTGGTCAAGGCTTTCAAAGTATTTAAGGGTAGCCTCTTTATTGCCTTCTTAAAGGCTAAAAAATTTACATTGTAAGCATCTTGATACCATATTAAGTTACATAGGTAATTTTACTATTTGATTATGCATGTTGAAATATACCATAGGATTTGTGTAAATATAACCTTCTAACAACGATTTTTCAAATTACAACAAATTGATAAAAACACATTTTTTATTTCAATGTTCACATGTTACATTGAAAATACATATGTGTTAAACATAAAATAATTTCCTAACCAAATAAATAAATAATGCATTTCATAACAATTCATTGTTTTAACTTGTTATTGTTTACAATGAATTTATGAATGCTATGAAATTGACAAAAGTTATGTAGTAAAAACAAACCATGATGATGTGTGGTGCCTTGGACACACACATCAACATATTTTTAAACATTCACCATTGGTTTTTAAGTGTATCAAAATATATTTTGATCTCCATTTCACTCTTGTTCATTGAAGTATCAATTTGATTTAAAATAATAATTACATGGTTATCAATTTTGGAATTTTTAATAAGATATGATTAAATAAAGTAGCTTGAATTGTTTGAAATAATTATTAAATCTCCAAACCTTAAATGTTAATTAATTATTCTTATTACATACTCTTTTTTTGAATAATAAATACTTTGCACAACCATGTTAAAATAATATTTACAATTGTGAAAATAGTTTGAATGGACAAAAGGATAACAGAATTGATATCATAAATGATTTTAACAATCTCTTGACATGGACCTCAATCATGAATTGCAATATTAGCCAAAGTGAAAAATGACAAAAAAATATTTTAAGAATAAGATTTTAATGCAATTAATCAAAGGGTTGGACATGTACCCATGACGGTTTTTTTTTTCTTTTGGGTTGAAGAAAGGGGGTGTGGCATTGTGTCTTTTTTTTCATTTTTTGTGCAATAATGCATTATTGCTACATGCAATAATAAATTTTTTTTATTGTCACTTCTTTTCATATGGATTTTTTTAGTTCATTTATCATCATGTAATTCTCCATTTAACAAATGATATCACATTAAAATATGGACTTTTAGGGAGTGATGTATCCATAAAATGAATCACCTTAATGTGGAACCACCCAATTCTAAATTATAACTTATCAAATACTCAATGGAATTATTTTGTAATTAATTTTCATTTATGGATGGTATTATTTTGGCAACTATTTGAATTGGTAATAATAATTTTTCATTGTAAACACATTACATAAACTCACTAAATAAATATAACAATTTGCTTCAATAATACAATTGTATGTATTAATATTCAATGTTGAAAATACAATATTCATATGAACATTTTGATGTTTTATGGTCCTTTCGAATGGTATGTATTTTATTTACATCTCTACTGTTAAGTTAAAACATGTTAGACCAATTATGATCAAATATCCTATTTGGTATTTGTTGTTAAATTATATGATGTTAATAGGTCCATTTTGGTTTTATTCAAAAGTTGGGCTATATTTTGATATCTACCAAATGTGAAATGAAGTTTGCATATTTGCAATTCAAGAATAATTTCAATGCAAGGTGAAAAATAGTTTAAAGTTTATATTGTAAATTTTATTACTATAATGCAATTAACAACAATGTACATATAATTTACAACTAATAAACAATGTACGTACAATGTCATCATTAACTTATAATGGAAATATAAACAACACATTTCATAAACATATAATGATTAATTTTCATGCCTTACATTTACAAAACAACCATTTAAGTCAAAAATACTGTGCCATTGGTTTTGAATTTCCTCACATGTGAATGTAAATTTATTTCACCATCATTATTTTAGCATAAGAATATATTGAACTTAGATGTTTTGGGAATTGCACCATAAAAGTTTATAATCAATAATTCAATCTATTTGCATAAAAACTAACAATGTAACAACATAATATTCTTATGCACAACAATAATGAATGATATTACAAATGGACAAAACATGGGTGTTGAATTTGAATATTTTTATTCATTACCTTCAAAAGATATAAGCTCTAATGATTTCACACAATAATCAAGAATAAGACTTTGATGGTTTCAATCAATAATATGTATTTTTAAAATGTTGTTCAAACAAAAAATGGAACAAAAAATCAAATGTCTTCACTCTAGCATGCATCAAATGAAAGTTTTTTTAAACTTCACATTTCATTATTTTGAATTAAAAGCCAAATATGCAAAAAAAAAATTTATAAATAACATGTATCCCAATTCTTTCACAAGAAAAAAAACTTAAAATTAAAGAAAACAACCATTTTCTTATTAATTTATTATAATTTTTTGACATTATGCATAAGTGTATAATAATTGTACATGTAAATCCTGGATTCTACTAAGAGCTACAACCAAATGTCACATGCCCTTGCATATCTTGTGCAAATTTCAAATTTGTGTGAGTAGTTGAAATTTAATTGTACATTAGTTGCAAGGGAAATCTAGTTTCATGGTAAATGTTTAAACATAACATAAAAGAGTTAGATATGCCAATTAATCATTGCCATGGTGCCAACTTGTGATTATCATAGTGGTAATGCATACGCATGGCATGACTATATGCATTGAGGTTCTATGTCAATTGTCGCAACCTCACTTTGAGGGAAGTGTGAGGTCGCCACTCACACTTTTGAAAATGGGACTGGGGAATCCTCCGAGACTCCTGAAAATTTAGAGCGCAATCGCAGGGGTCAAAACACCTTGTATTGAAACGTTATTTATACCGTTGGAAAGGTCTTGAAGTGTAGATGTCTGAAATGGCCTCGCATGAGCCATTTGGACATCTATAGCACAAGTTATGGTCAAAAGAAGGGCCGGGAGTCAAACTGACAATTTGACTCCCGACCACTAAAAGTTGGGAATCGACCTGATTCTGGTGCGTGCAGGTGAAGTGCGACACACCATTGGAAAGCTTTCGAGGAGAACTACAACTTTGGTTTAGACCTCGTCCCGATCCGAGTTTGGGGCAAGAAGTTATGAACGCCCAAAGTCTCAAGAGTCCAAACTGGGACAGTTTCGAGACTCCACTTTGGGAGTCCCAGGAAAAAGAGCCATTTGGATGTAAGTGCGGCGGAAAGTTGCAAAAAATACTATATGGGGGAAGGTGGTGGTTTCCCTCGAGTCCGGGCCGTGATGAGTCAAGTGAATCCAAGGTCGCCCGTGGCTTGTCCCAACACTAAAAGTGTGCAGAATGAGTTTTAACTAACTCGTTGGTTGGATTTGGATGCAGGACCAAATAAATGAGTAAGCTTGTCCCTCTTCCTAATCTAATCCCGGAGCTTTCAGCATGCCCCTTTCACCCCCTTTAGTGTTGGAAGTTGGGAGCGTGCCCCGAATCCCATAAATTCTGCAACTTGAGTGATTTAGTCCTAACTTGGGGCTAACTAGGGACTTGGGAGCGCGTCATCAATTGTAAGGTAGTTGTTTTCAATAATCTTTATGCAATGTGTTCACAAAATCAAAATATGTTGACCACAACTGTATATAGGGGGATATATTAGAATTATATAAGGGTCCATTTTGCAACTAATATGTGATTATCATAAAACTTGTGAATTTTTGACATGACATTTTAACATAGTTGCACACTAGTTGCATCGGATACTTAGTTGCAAGGAAGCGAAGTTTTCATAACCATAATTTCTCAATGTCCATGAAAATAAATGCTAAGAATATAAGCAAAGAATGGTTTCAAGAAAATAAATGGTTCCATAAAAGTTTTTTGTCATAATTGGAGTGGGAGGTTTAGATATTGATCCACAATCCATTTTTCTAATGAATTTTTAAAAAAGTTATCATGAATGCATATTTGGGTTGTGTACTTTGGAATGGAAAGGACTATTAGATCATTTATGTTTGTAAATGGTTTATAGATTGCACATTTTTAGTCTTGTTTTGAATCAAGTGATGAAACATCAATGTGGTTCGAATGATTTGTTGAAGGTTCATATGGATCATGTGGTTCATTACAAGCTTCTTAAAGGTCAAAGTTTGCACACCTTTGGTAGGATGATAATGTATTGCGTAAAGGATACAAGAAAGGAGCATTTCAATTTGCAAGTCGATGTTAATGTTTCTAATGTGAAGAAGAATGTTGGCATTGATGAATATACCAAATTTGGTTCAGTTATTAACAAAAATTGTGTGACATTATTTAATATCAATACCATCAATAGGGCTTTGGTATGGTGTGAAAAACAAAGAATAAACAAATATGATATTCTTTTCCCTCTATGGTATTGGATGTGATTTAATCTGGCCAATTTTTAATCTAATAGCTTTGTGGTGATGCAAGGCAAGAAGGTATGGATTTTTGTATGACATGTTCAATTTGAATGTATCATGAGAAAGTCATGTTTGAAGAACTTTGGAGAATTAAGATCGGCAAAGTAGATTCAATCAAAGTGTGAAAATTGAAATGTTTGAAAACAAGTTCCCTTTTCCACATGTGAAAGAAGCTAAGTCTTTTATCTGAAACTTATCTATAAAGGAGTTGGTTTATTCTTGCATCACAAGAACAGAAACCCAAACCTCCCATTTTAACACTTAAAACTGAAGAACATGCCAACACTAACTAACATGTATTTTTACAAGTGTGAATAGAAGGTTACATATCCATGTCAAGCCTCACCTTACTAAGATACTTGTGTACATATTTTGATCTATCTTACTTTTACCCACTCATACCCACATGGTAAATTTACGGTGAATGATGAAATATTTACCCCTACCTTGTGAACATGGTAAATGTTCATCAATTTCCTAGATTGATAATTTTGCAAATCTTATACCTATATTCCTACCCTTTACCTAGCTTGGAAATTGTTTGGAATGTATAGTATTTTTTTAAAGCAAATTTTTTGCCGCTAAATCTTTCTTGGGATGCTTACTATTGACACATCACCAAAAAATTGAAAATAAAAACACTAGTTTCACTAGTGAGAGTTAAAATTTGATTTTATATTGACATTTAGGTTATAAACATTTGATTAAGAGTCCTTTTTTTTTTGGGAGTTCATTTTTATGATTGGATTAGGGTTAGGAAGCTAAAATCTGGTTTTTAATGTGCAGTTTGTCACCACCACCTTGCAATGCCCACAACAACATCTAAGGCTCAAGAACTAGGGGGTTAAGTACTAGGATTGTGAATGCCTCTCAAGGCTTTCACAAACACAAAAGAGTTAAACAAGCTCCTTTGAGCAAACCAATATAAAACCATTTTGAATTTAGGGCACCTAAAACCTAAGTAACCTTTTTATTAGACATATTCTTTTTTTTAAATAATAGAATATATTTGACTTGACTCTCCAGTTCCCAAATTACATTTTATCCAGGTGCAAGTATTGGTGTAACAGTTTTGGTATAGTCTGATTTTACCCTCTAGAGGATTCAATACTTAAACCTTGGATAAGGGCTAATGACAAAAGTTGTATTTAGCAATTTGTTATTGAAAGGCCCCAGGTAATTGATGAAGCCATATTTTGCTTGGTAGTGTAAAGGGAATTTTAGGGTTTAGGGTTTTATTGTCGAAAACAATCGTAAGTCAGTAGTATAAATGAAAAGATTTTATGTCCCAGGCAAAATACCTTTGCATCTACCCATGGCCATATTAAAGTAAATTGCATTCCTGCCAAACCACTAGATAGGGTTTAGGGTTAAACCTCAGGATGAACTACCAGCCCTGTTGCCCTTGTAACAACATGGATTTGTCCTGGGGTCTTGTGGAGGTCCAACAAGATGAGGAAGGGATCAGCTTGACAACTGATTTGGAGGATTTTTTCAGCAGAATCATTTGGTAGGATGTGTTGAAATGTGGGCTTGCAACTTTCCAAACCAATACCACCACCACCAGCTTGTTTATGCCAATGTAAGTCCACAAGCAGCTCTGCTGATTTGGATTTCACCAACCTGCTCACAAATGCAGAACATGCAGAAATCACACCATCAAATTGCTGAAAATTCACAAGCTTCTTGGACTCACCACTTTTGTCCTCATGCTGCCACAGGAAATGGCTACAAACTTCCCTCCAAAATCTACTGTGTACACCATTTTCTGTCACTCCTTGCAGATACAAAGCTCCCACATGGCTGAAGTTGGAAGGTTCTGGCACAGTTGCAAGAACAGAAATGAGCTCAAACAAATACTGCATTCAGATATTATACATATTATGTGCCTTCATACAACCTTTAAGGACATATGTTCCATGATAAATCAGTTGTTAGTAGGCATCCAAGAGTGAAAGAAGAGATACATACCTCAGAGAAGTATATCCAGCAGATTGGACAAAGTCTATATACACTGCTGGAATAAATCTAACAAGAGATATATGACAGACTAGCTAGCTTCCATGTTGCCCACACTTTCCCTGTGCAGTGTTGCCAGTCTCTGATTCTCAAGCCATTTTTGAATTTAACAATATAATTCCAATCCCAGATTTTCTGGTTAGCCACATGTCTTTTGAGGGAAGGAGGACCGGCTTTGGAGGAGGTGTGAAGTAATGGCTGTGTACAGTGAAATGCTTGAAGATACACACACACATTCTGAAGTGTGTTTTGTCAAGCTTGGAAAATCTACAAATGGGTCTTGTTTGAAGCTATGATGATGATACTTTACAGGCTCCCAGTTCTACATTGGCTTTGCCGAAGTCTACAATTTGTGGACAATTTTGGATACCATAGACTCTTCAGTTCATATTCATGAGTCTTTCATGAATCTTCTTAGGAAATTCTCTCCAACCTCATGATGTCACCACAGTCTGTGTCCGAGATCGAGCATCAAGAGGCTGATCAGGAAGTCCAGAAGCAGAACAGTTATTAGCGTTCTGCTCCTCTTTAGCTGATGTGAATTGATGGTATGCATCAATCACTGTTTTGAATAGTGGCTGTGAATGGTGGTCCGAGTACAGAACACAGCCATCATTGTCACGGGTTGGTGATCCCTTGCGTTTGAATTTGGGTCTTTCTGCAGTGATAGCAATGGCCAAGTCATTGGGGAAGAGAGACCGCCACATAAATGCATGAAGGAGAGTCAAAAAGAAGACAGAAAAAACTGTGGCTGATGAGACAAAGGTAAGTCCTACAGCCAGGCCCTTTGTTATCCAGCCATTTGCCTCGTGGCAGTAGAGGATTGCTGCTATGGAAGCTATAGTCATTGGAAATGTGTATGCCCACCAAGCAATTGAAAACCTGATTCACAAGCAACAAAATCAGATGCACATTATTAGCAAAACTATGAGAGAGAATGTAATATCACATTTCTAAATTCCATCTTGATGCTACACAATATTGCATTTCCACAAGATTGTAACCCATGAGAATGAATCAATCGGCCTCAACAAAACTTACTTGAACCCTTTGAAGAAATTGATGCGGACAAAGAGTGATGAACAGAGGAAAAGGGCCACAAAGAATACAAGTCTGGAAACATAATCAAAATCACCGACAATCGACATCCATGCAACACTGGCAGCACTTGGCACTGCAACAAAGAGGAAGAAAACTGGGTGCAGATCCTTAGGCAGTGTTTCATTAGTTGGCAGCCTTTGATAAAGAGTAACAAAAAGCACAAGATAGTGTGCAAGTCCAACCGCCCAGAAGAAGATTGCTGGCTCCTTCCAGCCTACTGTGGCTGCAAGAATAGAGCCTACAAAGTTTCCCACAACAGACAGATGTGTGGAAGGATTGGCAACCTTGGAGAGGCGTCTGTCACCTCCGGAGAGCCATTGCCCATAGATTTTGAGCTCCAGCGAAACAACTGGAGCCATAAGAACACACCACACTGCTGGATGTATGGACTTTGCAAAACGCGGTGGAACTCCGAGTGCAAGAAACATCCCAGCGATCCAAGGAGTGAAGAAAAAGTTTACACGCACAGGATGCTGGAATTCTCGCCGTACTGCTTCAAAGAAGTGGATCGATTTCAGTATGTAGACGAAGAAGATGACCATAAAAGAAAAGACAGAAAGGCACCATAGGCAGAGGTTGATGCTGCTTGGAATATGAAGAAAACCCAGATCTGGAGATGTTGCCAGATTCTTCCACAGCATTGATTGACTTCCAAGTCCTAGTGTGATACCGAAGCATGAAACAGGAAAACGGAGCAGGAACGGCCATCTCTCATCAGGTGGTAGCAACAGTTTCTCAGAGTCCTGAAATTCCAGGACACCCACTAAGTGTAAATTCCCATTTCTTGCAGAAATAGAAACAGTGTAGCGACTGAGAAATGCAAGAGACCTCTCCAGGACCCATCATGCAATTCTTCCAAAAAGATCAGAGCAAAAGTTTGAGTAGAAATTCTCGAAATGTGCCGCTTGCGCATGCTATAGAGAATCTGAAGAATGTCGTGCTTACCTTGGGAATTTCAAGCTCTGGACCTTGGAGGGCATCGAAGTAGCGCCCAGCGCTTACACAAGGCGGCGAGCGACAGTCATCGACGGTGCCAGACGAGTCCTCCTCGCAGCCGCAGTCCTTCTCCTCGTCGATGACCGAATCCGCCCGTCTCTTGGAACACATTGTGTTGGGAAATTGCTTCTCTACAAGAGACCTAAACACTTTCCTCGATCGCGTCCTGAATAGATCGTAGGTGGCGCCCGCAGGAGCGCTTGCCGTTCTTGGCATATTTGGACTGAGCTGCTCCTCACGCCTTTGAAAGCTCTTGAAGAAGCGATGAATCCTGGAAGCAGATTCAGGCGTGAACCCTCTTCCGTGAGCGAACGAAAGAGCTCTTCGCTTGGGACTCGGTTCTGCATGCGCAAGGGGTTTACAAGGCAGTGTGGACTGAGAGCCAAGCAACTCCGGATGTAACTTCTGGACTGCGCTGAAGACTTCTGCTGCAGGGACGGATTTTGAGGAGACCTGAGCTTCCTCGGTTGCATTTGCTCCAGCAGCAGCTGGTTCTTCTTGCTCCTCCTGGCAGGCGTCGAGTTCCGGCACGTCAATTTCTGCTGTAGGTGATATTAGCGCCACGACTCTAGGAGCCGGCGGCTTCAAAGCACTTCGCATCAGATACCTGTGGCTTGACGGTGGTTTCGGGAAGCCATGCTGCAGCCTGGATCTGTCTGTGTTCCTCCTCTCTGTTTTCACTGGTTTCAGAGGCGGTAGTATCTGCGCCTCCGAGAACGATCTTCTCCCGACAGCTGCATCTAGCGCTAATAAGTAAGGATCACGCCACAGACACGACACGGTAGGTTTCTCAAGGGACGTCAGATGAGGAGAAGAAGAGGTAGTGGGGTTATCATCACCCTCTATGAGAGGAATCCAAACAAAACTCGACTTCTCAGTCTGTGTTACACTCGGCACCTGTTCTTCTTCTTCATCAAAGCCTTGAATCATGTGCGTTGTTCGTGCGTCTATGCACAAGCTGCTGCGGCTTCTGCTCCTGCTAGTCCTCTCAACAGCAACAGCAGAGTCCATACTAGTGCTACCAACACAATAGATGTATTCTGAACACTAGAGATTTCCGAAGAAGGAACTGTTCTCGCAACGTCTCTCTTCAACACTGTTCGCAAAGAGCTGCTACTATAATGCGCATGCAATCACGTTCAATCTGCAGAGCCCCGAACTACTTCTCGCATGATAGTGCTGCTGCTACTGCTTCCGCCTACATCGGTAGCACAAAAGCCGTCCACAATCGTCGATGCGGCTTTCTCATGCTCGTCGTCACCGTACAACACTCTCTTTTTCTCCCGTCGCAGCTTTGTTGCCATGATCGGGCGCAACTAATGGCAAATCTGCTACCTAAACTTTGCGTCAAATTTCCTAAGCGAAGACACAGATGCACAAACAAACATGCGACGTAACGACGACGATACTCTTTCTCTCCGAATTCTAGCAACACAGAAAAGAGAACATATCCGTGAATTTGATTCAAATCTCACTGGACATAAAATGTCACAACAACAAAACAACGGCCGCAGCCTGCGGCGACTGCTGGTGACGATGCTTTTTTCCCGCAACAAATTAGAACAACAAAGACGAAACTCCTTCTGATCTGAATGATCATTGATGATGCTGCTTTTCTGCTACAAGAACAAAGAACAAAGAAAAAAGAAAAAAGTCCTGCTGATGAGAATGATGATGCTGATGATTTTCTACAACAAACGAAAAAACAGCGACAAAGACAACAACTCCTGCTGATGAGAATGATGATGCTGCTGATTTTCTATAACAAAATAAAAAACAACGACAAAGACAACAACTCCTACTGATGAGAATGATGATGGTGCTGATTTTCTGTAACAAAATAAAAAAGAACGACGAAGGCAACAACTCCTGCTGATGTTTCAAGTCCTCCCCGATGAAAGATGAATTGATTGATGATGCCAGGCTTTTCTGCAACAAAAAACAAACAAAAAACTACAAACAACAATGGCAAAACTCCTGCTGATGTTTATACCGTCCACCCTGATGAATGGATTGATGATGCTACTTTTTTGCAACAAAAAAACAACAACAAAAAGAAGAACGACAACGACAAAAACTAAGACGATGACGACGACGACGACGACAGAAGAAGCAATAAATATTAGTTAAGCAAGCAAATGTTCATTAATACCTTAGCCAAACAGAAAATTCTCCACTGGCAAGATACTCCGCTATTGCATCATTTGTGACGAAGGAAGCAGCAGAAGAAGAAGAAAGAGAAGAGGACATGAAATGGATGGCAGCATTGGGGAAAATAGAGCAAACAATTTTGCATTTTTTTTGCATTGCAAAAAGGCTGCAACGCCCCGTCCTCTCTTTCTTTCTCTGGAGACAGGAAAAACAGCTAGACAAGTCCCAGTGTGTTTTTTTTTTTCAAATTTGCGAGGTAGGTGGGATTTAGCCAAATTTGGCTACCGGTCAGGTCAGAGAGGATAGTAGAAAAGTTTAAGAATCCTGCTATATTTTGACGAAATGCTACAACATTATAATGTTGTAATACTTTGTATGATTTTTTAAAAAGAGTGTTGGTCTAGGTATTTGTTGTTGTCAGGAGTGTTAGTTTAGTTGTTCGGTTAAATCATAATTAGTTTATTGTTAAGTTGGGCTAGCATAGTTAATTGTGTTTTAATTTTAAATTGGTTCAAATATGAACGTAATTTTAAAAAATTGATGTTTAGTATAAAATTTTGAGATGTGAATTTTAAAATTATGTCTAATGATCCTAAATAAAAATCATTTATGACAAACAAGAATTTAAGCCCAAAACATAAATAACACACAAATCGTTATGTATTCATTGAGAACCAGTCTGATAGTGCACAACATTTTACAAAGCCTAATATGATAATGGCCATTTCAAAAAACATAATACTCAAATACACAAGCATTTAAAAATTTTCTTAAAAACTTGCCATTTTTTTTAAAAAAAACCCTACAAGTCTTTAGGCCATGAGCTTTAGTTACTTACACCCCAACTCTACTTTAGTGGGGAGTAATTTGGAGAGGGGGGGGGGGGGGGGGGGGGTTTTTTTTTTTTGGGTGGGGGGAAAAGGGGGGGGGTCTCCACATTTCTTGTGCCCGAGAAAAAAATATGCCCCTGGGACT
>Ga0116231_10004779_pt1 | contig 27198 bp, 15 predicted proteins | sample S1TSphgellanicum_2_FD_89695 | JGI IMG/M metagenome (GOLD analysis project Ga0116231, IMG submission 89695) | Host-associated microbial communities from peat moss isolated from Minnesota, USA - S1T2_Fd - Sphagnum magellanicum MG | ecosystem: Host-associated > Plants > Peat moss > Unclassified... | reverse complement strand
TGTGCCCTCGTAGATTTTGCCGATCTTGGCGTCGCGGAAGTACTTCTCCGCAGGGTAATCGCGCACGTAGCCGTTGCCGCCAAAGATCTCCACGCACTGGCTGGCGACGCGCTCGGCGACCTGCGAGACGAAGTATTTGGTCATGGCCGCTTCGGTCACAAACGGCAGACCGGCATCCTTACGACGCGCTGCGTTGTAGACCATCAACCGCGCCGCTTCAATTTCCGTCGCCATCTCGGCCAGTGTGAACTGAACCGCCTGAAACTCTGCGATGGCTTTGCCGAACTGCTTGCGCTGCTGCGCGTAGCGGGCCGCGTGGTTCCATGCGCCCTGGGCCAGGCCGAGCATCTGCGCTCCGATGCCGATGCGCCCCTCGTTCAGCACTTCAATGGCGATCTTGTATCCTTTGCCTTCTTCGCCAAAAAGGTTCGCGGCTGGAATTTCGCAATCCTCGAAGATCACTTCGCAGGTGCTTGACGCGCGAATGCCGAGTTTGTCTTCGTGGCGCCCAACGGTCAAGCCGGGCGTGCCCGCGGCGACCAAAAACGCCGTAATCCCCTTATATCCAGCCTCGGGATTGAGGTTAGCAAAGACCAGGAAGACGCCGGCTTCACGCGCGTTACTGATCCACAGCTTGCGCCCGTTGATCCGGTAGCCAGCGTAGGTTTTTACGGCGCGCGTTTCCATGGCGAAGGCATCGGAGCCGGAGCCGGCCTCGCTCAGTGCATAAGAACAAATCACGCCGCCAGCCATCTTCGGCAGCCAGGAGCGCTGCTGCGCAACTGTGCCCCACTTCAGAAAGGAGTTCACGCAGAGCGTGTTCTGGATATCGACGACCAGCCCGACCGAAGCATCGACTGCCGAGAGCGCTTCGACGGCCAAAATAGCTTCAAAGAAGCTGCCGCCTGAGCCGCCCAGTTCGTCTGGCACTTCAATCCCCATCAGGCCGAGTTCGGCCAGTTTGCCGATGAGTCCGGGCGCATATTGCTGCGCCTCGTCCATAGCTCGCACCAGCGGGGACACCACTTCCGCAGCGAAGCGCTTTACGCTGGTTTGCAATAACTGCTCGTCTTCGCTCAATTCGGTGAGGGAACGCGGAGTTTCACGCGCTGCAACTGATTCTGAATGCAAAGCTGGCAAGGCTATTGGCCTCCATGGACCGTCGAAATGATCGTCGAAAAACAGCTAAGGCTACCAGAGTCGGACCAGACTCGCAATCCTGGGCCCGCCCTGGCAGAGGACTCGCGGATTCGACACCACTTCAAGCACCCTGAAACAACATGCAAAAATAACCAGGAGTTCGAAAAGGATAATCATGCCCTGTCTGTTCTCCCGCCGTCCCCAACCAATCCTGCTCGTCGCTCTCACGATCCTCATTACCTGGCCTGCAATTCGTGCCGAGGCCCAGCGGCTGCCCAAGACGGTCAAGCCGGAACATTATGCGCTGACGCTGGCGCCGGACCTGAAGGCGGCTACCTTTAGCGGCAAGGAATCGATCGACGTGGATGTGCTTCAGCCGCTCGATGCGATCACGCTGAATGCCGCCGAGATTCAATTCCAAAGCGTTACGGCAGCGGTGGATGGAAAAACGCTCACCGCCAAAGTGAGCGAAGACGCGGAGAAGCAGCAGGCGACCTTCGACTTTGGCCACAAGATTCCGGCGGGCAAGTTGGCGATCGATGTGGAGTACACCGGCATCCTCAACAATGAGCTGCGAGGCTTCTATCTTTCAAAGACAGCCAAGCGTAATTATGCAGTAACTCAGTTCGAGTCGACCGACGCCCGCCGCGCGTTTCCCAGCTTCGACGAACCGGCTTTCAAAGCTACCTTTGACGTCACGCTGATTGTGGACAAGGGCGACACGGCTATTTCAAATATCAACATCGTTCACGATGAGCCGCGGCCCGGCGACAAGCACGCCATCACCTTTGCCACCACGCCCAAGATGTCCACCTACCTTGTGGCGTTTCTTGTGGGCGACTTTCAATGCCTCTCCGGCTCGAGCGACGGCGTTCCGATTCGCGCTTGCGCTACGCCAGATCAGGTGCAGTATGGCGCATTCGCGCTTTCGGCCGCCGAATACGTGCTGCACTACTACGATACGTACTTTGGCATCAAATATCCGATGCCCAAGCTGGATATGATTGCCCTGCCGGATTTTGAGGCTGGGGCGATGGAGAATTTCGGAGCTATTACCTATCGCGAATCTGACTTTTTGCTCGACTCGAAGAATGCTTCGGTTGGAGAGGAAAAGGGAGTTGCCAATGTGGTGGCGCACGAAATGGCTCACCAATGGTTTGGCGACATGGTCACGATGCAGTGGTGGGACAACATCTGGCTCAATGAAGGCTTTGCCACATGGATGGAGAACAAGCCTATTGAAGCCTGGAAGCCGGAATGGAATATCACCCAGAGCGTCGCGGCAGAGAACCAGGGTACGCTCAACCTGGATGCGCGCCGCGTGACGCGCACTATCCGCGCCAAAGCCGATACGCCGGACGAGATCAATGAGATGTTCGACGGCATCAGCTACGGCAAAGCGGGGGCCGTCTTACTGATGGTCGAGAACTATCTGGGCGAAGAAACCTTTCGCCGCGGCGTGCATAAGTATCTTTCCGAGCACCTCTACGGCAACGCCACGGCGGAAGATTTTTGGAATGCTCAGACCGAGGTGAGCCACAAGCCGGTAGACAAGATCATGAACAGCTTGGTTTCCGAGCCGGGCGTGCCATTTGTCGAACTCGGAATGCCTTCCGGATCCAGCATTCCAGTCACTCAATCGCGGTTCTTTCTCACTCCCAAGGTCAAGCCGGATGGGGCGGAGCAGTGGGTATTGCCGATCTGCTTCAAGACTTCCGGCGGAGAGAGATGCGAGATCGAGTCCAGCGATACGCGCAGTATGGCTACTCCGCAAGCGCCTTACTTGTTTGCCGATGCGGAGGGCAAGGGATATTACCGGACCACTTATCCGGACAAGGACTACAACGAACTTTTGGGGCATGTGGAGGGCGACCTCAAGCCGGAGGAGCGGATCAGTCTTATTGGCGATGAGTGGGCACTTTCGCGGGCCGGCAAGACGACCGTGGGCGCCTATCTGGATCTGGTAAAAGCGGTGGATAAGGATGCGAGTCCCGAGGTGCTTGGCTTTGCCGTGGGGAACATAGGGGCCATCGACTACCGCATCGCCGCAACGCCGGAAGAACATGCCGGGCTTTCGGCCTGGCTGCGCGCAAACTTTGCGCCGACTTATAAGAGCTTGCCCGCTGCGAGCGCCAACGATTCCCCGGCTACCAAGGAGATGCGCGCGACTCTGCTCTCGATCGTGGCGAACATGGGTGAAGACCCCGGCGCTATCGAGGAGGCCAAGGCTCTCGCCGCCAAGAGCCTTGCCGATCCTGCGAGCGTTGACCCAACCCTGGCCAAGACGGCGCTATTTATTGCAGCGCATTATGGCGATGAGGCATTCTTCGAGCAGTTGCAGAAGTTGAGCACAACGGCGGAGAATCCTCAGGTTCGCTCCAGCGCGCTCTTTGCGTTGGCAGAATTCCGCGATCCAGTGCTAGCCAAACGCGCACTGGATTTTGCCGTCTCCGGACAGGTGCGCAATCAGGATGCCTACATTGTTTTCGCCATTGAACTGCAAAGCCGCGAGAACCAGGACCTTGCCTGGAAGTACATGCAAGACAACTGGGATAAGGTCATTGCGCAAGTGACGATGAGCTCCGGGGCGGGGCTGGTCGAGGCGACGGGATCTTTTTGCAGCGCGGAGAAGCTCAACGAGATGACTGCATTCTTCAGCACCCACAAGGTTGCCGCTTCAGAGCATGCTCTGGCGCGCGCCAAGGATCAGATCGGGGATTGCATCGACTTGCGTGCGGCGCAGGAGGCGAATCTGAAATCCTGGCTGAATAAGCAGTAGCTGCGATTGAATGATTGCTCAAACGAGCATGCCGCAAGATCCCCGTCAGGGACTTGCGGCATTCTCTTTTTTGAAAGTGTTGCGAGCTTCGATTGCGGGCCACAGCATTTTAGGGAATTAGCTTTTCAACGCGACCCGTATATGCAGTTCGCGCAACTGCTGCTCGGTTACGGAGGTTGGCGCGTCCACCATCAGGTCGATAGCTTTGGCTGTCTTGGGGAAGGCGATGACTTCGCGCAGGCTTGGAGCGCCGGCAAGCAGCATGGCGATGCGGTCGAGACCGAGCGCGATGCCGCCGTGGGGCGGGGTGCCGTATTCGAGCGCGTCGAGAAAGAATCCAAAGCGCGCGCGGGCTTCCTCTTCCGTGATCCCGAGCGACTGGAAAATCTGCTGCTGCACGTCTTTGCGGTGAATACGGATCGAACCTGAGCCCAGCTCCAATCCATTCATGGCAAGGTCGTAGCAGTTGGCGCGGACGCTGGCTGGGTCGCTGACCAGGTTGGCCATGTCCGCCTCGTGCGGCGACGTGAAAGGATGATGCGCCGGCATCCACTTGGAGATGGCGGCGTCGTACTCGAACATGGGGAAATCGGTGATCCAGATAGGCTGGAATGCCTTCGATCCATCGGCGAGCTGGCCGGAACCGAGCGCGAATGAGTTAGCTTCACTTACTACGGCATCGGTAACCCCGAAAGCGCCGTGACGCGCGGCGTATTTCTTGGCTAACTCGCTGCGAAAGCTGCCGGCGGCGAGATAGACGTTGATCTCGCGCTCGGATAATCGTCCGGGGAACTTGGTGTCGCTGGCGTGGATGTGATGGGCGGGATCTCCTGCGACGATGACGACAAAATCCGCCTCATCCGCTCCCGCGAGCTCGCGTGCTTTGGCAGCGGCTTCGGGAAAGCCCTTGGCGAGGCGTTTGAAGTCGTCGATGAACTTGGCGCCCTTCTTCTGGTCGAAGAGTGGATGGTTGTCTTCGCGCTCTTTGCGGCTCAGCTCGCCCACATTCGGTATGCGTAACGCGACGACCGGGAGCGCAGGATCGATTTGCAGGGTTGCCAGTTGCTCTTCGGTAAATGCCGGCCGCACGTCGGTGAGTCCAGGCAGGCGCAGGTCTGGCTTGTCGCTGCCGAACTGGCGCATGGATTCATCGTAGGTGATGCGCGGGAACGGTGCGGGGAGGGTCACTCCCGCGGCGGCAAAGCCCGCGACCATGAATTTTTCGACGACGGCAAAGACCGTCTCCTGCTGCGGGAAACTCATCTCCAGATCGACCTGGGTGAATTCGAGCTGGCGGTCGGCGCGGAGGTCTTCATCGCGGAAGCAGCGGGCGATCTGGAAGTACTTATCGAAGCCGGAGATCATGAGGATCTGCTTGAAGATCTGCGGCGACTGCGGAAGCGCATAGAATTCACCGGCGTGAACGCGGCTGGGAACGAGAAAATCGCGGGCGCCTTCCGGGGTCGATTTGGTCAGGATGGGGGTTTCGATTTCCAGAAATCCCTGGTCGCTGAGGCTCTGGCGCACGGCGAGCGTGATGCGATGGCGGATGGCAAAGTTGCGCTGCATCTCGGCGCGACGCAGGTCCACGTAGCGATACTTGAGGCGCACTTCTTCGTTGGCGATGGCCTCTTCGGCGGGCGAAAAGGGAGCGAGGCGCGCGTCGTTGAGCACGAGTAGTTCGGTCGTCTCGATCTCTATCTCGCCGGTGGGCATCTTGGGGTTGATGGCGAGTTCGTCGCGCAGGCAGACTCGGCCAATCGCCGCGACCACATACTCGGGCCGGATGGCTTCGCCTTTGGCGTGGCCGGCGGGGGTCAGTTCCTTATCCAGTACGACCTGCACGATACCGCTGCGATCACGCACGTCGAGGAAGATGAGGTTGCCGTGGTCGCGCCGCCGGTTGACCCAGCCCATCAAGACTACTTCTTTACCGGCATCGGCTGCGCGCAGTTCGCCGCAGTGATGCGTCCGTTCTAGCTTCCCAATAAAATCGAGCACAAAATGTCCTTTTCAAACGCCACAAAACAGGGTGCGCCATATCTCGGCTTTGAGAGGTGGGAGCGCGGTCAGCTCGCGGCCGCCATGAGAAACGCGGCCAGATCCGCCCGCGCCACTTTGCTCTGCATCCCGGTTGCAAAAACCTTCACGGTAAGAATACCGGAGGCGACCTCATCCTCGCCCAGCAGCACGATGGCGCGGGCAACCTTGTCGGCGGCTTCGAAGGATTTTTTGAGCCGGAAGCTGCCGTCGCCCAGTTCGATGCGAAGCCCCTCGCGGCCTGTGGAAGCGCGGCGCAGTTCGCGCGCGAGCTTGAGCGCCGCGGCATTTTGCGCCTCGCCGAGCGGCGCGATGTAGGCTTCGGCAAGTGCGGGCTTCGCCTGCTGCTGTTCGAGCAGGGTGAGCACCAGCCGGTCTTCGCCCATGGCAAAGCCGATTCCCGGGGCTTTAGGTCCGCCGATCAGCTCGCTCAAGCCGTCGTAGCGTCCGCCGCCGAGCAGGGCGTTCTGGGTTCCGAGGCCGGCGTCGTGGGTGAATTCGAAGGTGGTGCGCGTGTAGTAGTCCAGGCCGCGGACGAGGCGGTGATCGCGGGTGTAGGGTACGCTGGCCGCGTCGAGGGCCGCGCAGACGGCTGCGAAGTGCGCGCGCGATGCTTCGTCCAGCGAGTCGGCAATCTTCGGCAAAGCGTCAATGATGGGCTGATCTTCGGGGACTTTGCAGTCCAGCACGCGCAGGGGGTTGGTGACGGCGCGGCGCTGGCAATCCACGCACATCTGGCCGACGACTGGCTCCAGCGCGGCTTTGAGCGTTTCGATGTACCTGGGCCGGTCGCTGGCTGAGCCGACGGAGTTGATCTTGAGCAGCCAGCCGGAGATGCCCAATTCGTCGAGCAGCGTGGCCAGCATTTCCAGCACTTCGGCGTCGCGCAGGGGCGATTCGCTGCCGGCGGAAACCGGTCCGATGACTTCCGCGCCGATCTGTGAGAATTGGCGGTAACGGCCCTTCTGCGGGCGCTCGCGACGGAACTGCGGTCCGATGTAATAGAGCTTTTGCAACTGGCCGGTTTCGCCGAGCTTGTGTTCGATGTAGGCTCGCACTACGCCGGCTGTGTTTTCCGGCCGTAGGGTGAGCATTTGCGTCTTTTCCGATTGGGCACGCGCGCGGTCTTCCCAGGTGTACATCTCCTTGGAGACGATGTCGGTCTCTTCGCCTACGCCGCGTGCGAAGAGCGCTGTGTCCTCAAAGATGGGGGTGCGAATCTCGCCGAAGTTGTATCGCTCGAAGACGGATCGCGCTGTGGATTCAATCCGGTTCCATAGGGCCGTTTCCGAAGGCAACAGATCCCGTGTTCCCCGTACTGCTTTCAATGTACTCATGACTTTATCAGTCTAACGGATGGGGATTCTGAGTCAGAGGGGACGACGTTGACTTGCCGCGTCGGTCGTCCCATACTCGAGCCATGACCTACACTCTCGAACAAGCGCAGACCAACCTTGCCCAGCTTCTGGCTGATGCTCAGCAGGGGCAGGAAGTGGTCATCGAGCGCGGTGAAAAGTCGTCATTACGTCTGGTCGTTGTCGAAGAGGAAGCGGAAGTGATTTCCGAACCCAAGCCTCGCGTGCTTGGTCAATACGCAGGCCAGTTTCAATACTCCGACGATTGGTGGAAGCCTTTGGAAACCGACGAGGAATTGCGAGAGTACGGCTTCGATATCATGATCGACGACGGCAAACCTGACGAATTGCTGCCGTGAAGCTACTGCTAGACACTCATACGCTGCTTTGGGCACTCGACTCACACTCGTTGTTGGGGCGTTCGAGCAGGAGACTGATCGAAAATCCAGGCAGCGCGATCCTGATTTCGCCTGTGGTGCCTTGGGAAATTGCGATTAAGGCGAACAAGCATAACCAGGTGCCGCACGCCCTGATTTCAGATTTTCTCGCAGTCCTCAAGACCTTGGGATTCACCGCCATCGGTATCGACCCGCTTCACACCATTCGCTCTGGTTTGCTGCCGTTTCACCATCGCGATCCGTTCGATCGACTCCTGGCCGCACAGGCGCTTGCAATGAACGTACCCCTTGTCAGCAAAGATGCCGTCTTTGACCGCTACGGCGTCCAGAGAATCTGGTAGGTCTCGTCAGTGCGAGGCGTTAAGGCTCGCCAAAATGCCGTCCCACAGCGCGATGCGCGCTTCCAGCGCCGACTCCGCCGCGAGCGCGGCTTGTTTCCAGAGAGCCTCGTCTTCGCCGCAAAGGTCGGAGACCATGCGCAGCGCCAGTGGGCCGTGGTCTTCGCCGTCGACTTCGATGTGCCGCTCCAGGTACCACTGGAACTTCGCGAATTGGCCGCCGAGTTTTGCGTTGAGGTCCCGGACCAGCCCGCGAAACATCTCTGGAATCACGTCTTCGCGGCCAAAGGTGAAGGCCGCGGCGATGGCATGCAGGCGGCCGGTGCGGATCAGCGCGAAGGTGGATGCGACAAATCGCTGAGCTGGTTCCGGTACGCCGCAGGCTTTCATATCGAAGTTGCCCGAACTGCCTGAAAGTTGCGCCAAGAGAGCTGAAATTGGCCGCAGATCGGCGCCGGACTCGCGCATGGCTTCCAGATACAGCTCGAAGTGGCTGATGGCGCGGCCTTCAAAGACGTCGCTTTCTTCGCCTAGGACGATCTCGTTGAGGAAGCGCCGGCACTCGGGGAATTGAGTGGGTTGCCATGGCACATCGACGCAGGTCAGATGGCGTTGCAGCGACTTCAAGAGCGACATGAAGTCCCAAACGGCAAAGACATGCGACTGCATGAAGATGCGCAACTGCTCCGCGGTATGGATTTTTGCGTAGAGGGGGTGCACTGCCAGACGGGCACGCTGAGGGGCGATTCTTGCCGCCAATGTTTCGATGGGGGAAAGTACTTCGACTGACGTCATACGTTCATTATCGGATAATCCAGCGTTCCGTTCGTATCTGGGACGGATTCGGTTCCGCTATTTGAAAATTCTGCGCAGCCGCACCCAATCTTTGACTTTGTGCATCCATAGCCGTATGGAATATCGAATTCTCGGAGGCTCAGGCCTCAAAGTTTCTGTTTTGTCTCTCGGCACCGGCACGTTTGGCGGTGGCGGCGAATTTTTCAAAGCCTGGGGTTCGACCGATGTGGCCGAAGCCCGGAGATTGCTGGACATCTGTTTCGATGCCGGCGTGAATCTCTTCGATACGGCCGATATTTACTCCTACGGATTGAGTGAAGAGGTGCTGGGCGCGGCGCTTGAGGGTAAGCGCGACAAGGCGTTGATCTCGACGAAAGCGACCTTCCGCTTCGGCGACGGGCCAAATGACGTTGGCTCTTCGCGCTTTCACCTGACCAAGTCGCTCGAAGCCAGTCTGCGCCGGCTCAAGACAGATTACGTCGATATTTACCACCTGCACGGCTTCGACGCGCTGACGCCGATCGAGGAAACTCTGGATACTCTGAATCAATTTGTTCGTGAGGGCAAAATCCGCTATATTGCGGCTTCGAACTTTTCCGGCTGGCATTTGGCGAAGTCGCTGGGGATTGCCGACCGGTATGGCTGGACGCGCTACGCCGGGCACCAGGTCTACTATTCGCTGCTGGGCCGCGAGTACGAGTGGGAGCTGATGCCGCTGGCGCTCGACCAGAAGGTGGGAGCTCTGGTGTGGAGTCCGCTGGGGTGGGGACGGCTCACCGGCAAGATTCGTCGCGGGCAGCCGTTGCCGGAGACCAGCCGCCTGCACAAGACCGCGCAGCAGGGGCCGCAGGTTTCGGACGAGCATTTGTATAAGGTGATTGACGCGCTGGATGCGGTTGCGGCGGAGACGGGCAAATCGGTTCCGCAGATTGCGCTGAATTGGCTTTTGCAGCGGCCCACGGTCTCCACGGTGATTATTGGCGCTCGCAACGAGGAGCAGTTGCGGCAGAATCTGGCCGCCGAGGGTTGGAACCTGACCGCGGATCAGGTGGCGACTCTGGACCGCGCCAGCGAACAGCCGGCGATTTATCCCTATTGGCACCAGCACCAGTTCACGGAGCGCAACCCGCTGCCTGTGCCCAGACCGCCCGCGGAATAAATCGACACCATCGCTCGCCGATTCCCAAAACGGGCTGGAAGCTCACTTGCTTCCGGCCCCGGTCTGTTCGTGTGTATCAAAGGGAACATTTTCCTTTGCTGCAAAGAGTGCACCCTGACGATACAATCGTAGTACCAGTCAATCTTCATCTGACTTGAGAACTTTGATTCAAGATTCACCCGAAAGGGAACCATCGGATGCCGCCAGTCGCTCAGAACGTCCTGCAGGACACCTCTTCTGCAGTTGCCACACCTCTAGAATCCCCTGCGAGCCTTAGCGCCCGCTCCGCCAAACGCGCTCCCGTCGGAGACGAAGTCCGCATGGGCCGCGAAGCCAATTACGGCGGCATCAACTGGGTTACGGCCGGCTTCATTGCGGCATTCCACGTTGGTGCGGTTGCCGCACTCTTCTATTTCAGTTGGAGCCGGCTGGCTGTGGCTGCCGTGCTCTGGATTCTGGCCATCAACTTCGGCATTGGCGTCTGCTACCACCGGCTGCTGACGCATCGCGGTTTTCAGACTCCGAAATGGGTTGAGTATTGCCTGACCGTCTGCGCCACGCTGGCTCTTGAGGGCGGACCGATTTTTTGGGTGGCGGTGCACAGGGTGCATCATCAGCACTCCGACCATACCGGCGATCCGCACACGCCGAAAGAAGGCCCCTGGTGGGCGCATATCGGCTGGATGGTTCTGGGCAAGTCCATGCATGCCAAGACTTCGACTCTGGCGCGTTACGTTCCCGATCTTTCCCGCGACCGCTTCCATGTCTGGATGAGCAAGTACCACTGGGTTTCCCTGGTGGGCTGCGGCGTGCTCCTTCTTGGCCTTGGCTCCTGGATTGACCACGGCCTGATGGGCGGAGTGAAGATGGTGCTCTGGGGCATCTTCCTGCGTGTGACGCTCGGCCTGCACGCGACCTGGCTGGTCAATTCCGCCACGCATTTGTGGGGCAGCCGCCGTTTTGAAACGCGCGACGACTCGCGCAACAGCTTCTGGGTGGCGATCATTACGGGCGGCGAGGGCTGGCACAACAACCACCACGCCCATCCCGTCTCGGCGAAGCACGGCCTCGCCTGGTACGAAGTGGACCCTAACTTCTATATCATCTGGGCGCTCAGCAAGCTGGGCCTGGCGCGCAAGATTCAGGTAGCGCGCTACGACAAGGCGAATCCCAAGCCGGCAGGCGTAGGACACTAAAGGCAGGGATTAGGGAACAGGGGATAGAAGGTACAAGAAGCGTCTGCCTCCCGGCAGGCGCTTTTTTGCTCGGGCAAATTCGTAAGTTCCCCAGTCCTTTAGTCCTACCTTCCTGTCTCTCGCAGGTAGATGGCGGTATAGTCCACGTAATTGCGGGCGTAGGTGAGGATCAATTCCCGATCGGCGTCGCCGAGTTCGCGTCTCAATTTGGCTGGCACACCCGCCCAAAGTGTGCGCGGAGGAACGATTGTCCTCTCGGGGACGACGGCGCCGGCGGCGATGATCGAGCCCTCGCCGATGCGCGCGTTGTTGAGTACGACTACGCCCATGCCGATCAGCACCGCGTCCTCGACGACGCAGCCGTGGACTGTGGCATTGTGGCCGATGGTAACCCAGTCGCCGACCGTGACCGAGTAAAGATGGCGCTGGCCATGCAGCACGGCGCAATCCTGCACGTTGGAGTAGGAACCAACGCGGATCGAGTTGACGTCGCCGCGCAGGACCGCATTCATCCATACGCTGGAGTGCTCGCCGAGCTGGACGTCGCCGTTGATTTGCGCGGAGAGATCCACGTAGCAGCTCTCCGGCACAACTGGAGTCTTTCCGTGATGGGTTCGAATCATGGTTTGCGTCTCCTTAATTCCTGCTTCTTCAGTCTATCCAGTCTGCAGGGCACGGCTGCAGTCGGAGCCGGGTTCGGTCTGCTCTCTGGCAGACACCGGCGGCGCTGGTTTCGACCCGGGCAGGATGTTTTGTCTTCGGCAAATACGATTGAGGCTGCGGATTGGTCTAATGCTGAAAAATCCCGTATTCTGAAAGAAGCCATTTGGCAAGGCAGGGGGTGTAATCAATTTGGCAGAGGTTCGCGTACAAGAAGGCGAGCCGCTTGAGAATGCGCTCCGCCGGTTTAAGCGGAAGGTACAGCAGGAAGACATCATCAAGGAAGTCAAACGTCACTCCTACTACCTGAAGCCCGGTGAAAAGCGCCGCGTGAAGGAAGCGCTGGCGCGCAAGCGGAATCGCAAGAAGGCTCGTAAAGAGCAAGACTAAGGTATTTTCGGGAATGTGGAGAACTCTCCAAGGGTAGCGAGGGTCGATTTTCTTGAGGAAAATCGACTCGACTGCTCCGAGCGATCAGGTTCCCTTCAATGCTTGCAAAGTTTCGAACCAGCCTCTTGAAAAACGAGGGGCTGGTTCGGCATAATGTGTTTCTCAGTACAGCGGTGTTGCATCCGGTTCATGCCCCGGCTATACAAGTCATTGCCCGGGGTTTCGGTATGAAGCGCATGCGGATTCGGACGACTCCATTCCGAATCGTCTGCGTGACGGCCTAAAACTCCAAACCGGGGTGCAGCGTAACTCCATTGACCTTTTAACCCATCGCGCAACCCCACACAACGCGCGATGTACAATTCCGGCCTGCACGATCCACTCCGCAGACCCTGGAATCGCCGCCACTTATCTGGTGCGGCTCGGGCCCCAGTCTTGAATTCACGTAAGTGATTCTGGCGACCGGCTTTTCGAGCTGCCCCAGCAGTGGTTGCAGCTCCCGGTCATGCCCGTGTCAGAAAGCCGGAGATGGAGTTCACCGATCGGATTTTGAAATGTGTCGTTTGTGGCAAGGACTTTACCTTTACCGCAGACGAACAACGGTTTTTTCACGCCAAACAATTTGTCAACGATCCGAAGCACTGCAAGGAATGCAAGGCCAAACGGGCTGCAAGCGCAGCGCGGACGCGCCCGGAGACCCGTACGATCTGCGCCGAATGCGGCACGGAAACGACCGTACCGTTCCGCCCGAATCAGGGCAGACCGGTACTCTGCCGGGCTTGTTTCGAGAAGCAGACGATCTGAATCGTCGATCTTGGCACGGACGCTGCAAGCGGATTGAAAACTCCGTCTGGACACAAAGGTGCGGTTGTGATGGAATTACCGTTTGCGGCGGCACCGCCGTGTTTTCAGCGATCTCCCATGACTCGATACCTCACCGCACGCCCGTTTTGGAAGTTCGTGGTACCCGTGGCACTGTGTTTCACTATGGCCGGTTGCGGTAAAAGCAGCAGTACGCCGCCCCCGGTCGTTCTTTCCGTCTCTCTCAACAATCCGACTGTGACGGTGATTCAGGGAGCAGCCGCGGTCATCGTGCCCGTGGTCATTGTCGCGCCGACGGAAACGGCCACATTTGAAATTGACGAACTTCCCGATGGCGTCGAGTTTAGCTACAAGGAGTCGGAATCGAACCCTTCCGGCCAACTCATGATCAGCGCCAGCAGTGTGGCGCAGACAGGCACCTACAAACCGACGATCGTGGTAGGCTCAAGCGGCCAGACCGCCTCTTTCAAATTCCAGCTGGTGATCGAGGTCCCTTGAACCAGGAGTCGTCTTAGCTCAGCTTGGGCGATCGATCCAGGCTCGGCCCTCCCCGACGCGGCTCAATCCACATCGTCCGCGACATAGACCTGCACGGGCTCGGTCACCAATTGGGGGTCGACGATGAGAACGGTCCGCACTTCGCCGCCGACAAGAGTGAAGGCCGCCGAGGAGTAGATCGTAGCGTTTGTCGTCGAGAGCATGGTGCCGGTAGGGGCAATCACCATATAGAGGGTGGAAGAGGGGATCGAAACGTAGCCGGAGGTCGCTCCGACGGCCAGAGCAGTGATGATTGGTTTTGCCGTGGCGTAGACGGTGGCCGATGTGCCGCTCAGAAAATACACATCGACGGCGCCGGTCGAAGGTGCCTGATTGAGCAGGCGGAACTCGGAGTGGCCGCTAGGCGCGGGCGTGGCCTGATCTTCGAGCACCGTGATCTGGTAAGTGGCGTTGATGTCCGAAATCAGGGCTGACTGGCTGGTGCCGGCGCGCAGAGAGGCGTCCGTGCTGACCAGTGCGGCTGTGCTTGAGGTGGCTGTCACTTTCAACACGGTGTTGTTGGTGGGAACGAGTTCGGCGTAGCCGGTGATGTTGCCCTGCGCGAGGTTGCTGGCAAGCTCGGTTCCGCCGACGTAGACGTTGATTCCCAGCCCGTTGGCCGCGTTGTACGAGGCGTCGATGATGCGCAACTGGCTTACGGAGGTAGAGCCGGAGACGGTTTGGCAACCGGAGAGCGCGAAGGCTGCGGCGAGGCTGGCTGCGGAAACGCCTATGAGCGCGGGCAACGTCAGGGACCGCGTCGCGGGTCGAGCAGGCCCGGGCGATCTGAGTCGAGGCGATCTCGAGGTGAATGCCGCAACCTTACCAATGATTTGCATGAACTGCGTCGCCATGGACTCCTGATGCCAATGCCGCTGCTTGCATCGGACGTTTCTTGAAGATGCTCCTGTCAGTTTACGGCTTCTCTCTGCGGTTGTCGCCCAAAGTCAACGGTTGGCACCATTTCCGGCATCGCGCCCGGGAGGTCCGCGCGGCCATGCGGACTAATTGGCCGAAAGATAGACGAATCGCAGTAGGAAAAGCGCCGCAAGCAGGTAGAGCAGCCAGTCCTTTTTGGTTAGCTTGCCGGCAGCCAGGTGCAGGACTGCCCAGGCGATGATGCCAAAGCCGAGGCCATTGGCGATCGAATAGGTGAGCGGGATCAGGATGACTGTGAGGAAAGCGGGCACGGCGACCAGCGGCTCGGTCCAGCGGATCTCGGTCACGGTGGTAAGCATCATGGAGCCGACCAGGATCAGCGCGGGAGCGGTCGCGGCGGAGGGCACGATCCCGATAAACGGAGCGGCCACCATGGCGACCAGAAAAAGGAGTCCCGTCACGATGGCGGTGATGCCTGTTCTGCCACCTGCCGCCACGCCCGCCGTCGATTCCACATAGCTGGTTACGGTCGAGGTTCCGGTCAGCGAACCGCCGATTGTGGCAATCGCGTCCGAGAGCAGGATCTGGTTAAGGCGGGGAATTGAGTGGTCCTGGGCCTGGAGGCCGGCGCGTTTGGTCACGGCGACCAGGGTTCCAAGGTTGTCGAAGAGGTCCACGAAGAAGAAGACAAAGACAATCTCGACCAGCCCGACATGGAGGGCGCCGGGAATGTCCAACTTGAAAGCGGTCGCGGTAAGGCTTGAAATTCCACCCTCGGCACGCGTGAAGTGGGTCAAACCCATGCCCCATGCAGCGGCAGTCACGGTGAGCACTCCAATGAGGATTGACCCTTTGACCTTCCAGATTTCAAGCGCCACCATCAATCCCAGGCCCAGCAAAGCAAGCGCTGTGCTCGGATTCTTCACATTGCCGAGCTGCACCAGCGTTTCGTCGCTCTTCACGACCAGCCCCGCCTTGGTGAGCCCGATAAAGGCGATGAATAACCCAATCCCGCAGGCCACCGCCGCATACAACTCCTGCGGAATCGCCTTGAGAATCAGCTGCCGTATGCCAAAGGCGGTCAGCAGCAGAAATACAGTCCCGGAGAGAAAGACGGCGCCGAGTGCGGTCTGCCATGGGATATGCATCTTCAGGCAAACGGTGTAGGTGAAGTAGGCGTTGAGTCCCATCCCCGGCGCCAGGGCGATCGGATAACGCGCGATGATCCCCATCAGGATGGAGCCAAAGGCTGCCGAAAGGCAGGTTGCCGCGGTGACTGCGGGCAGAGGCATTCCGGTTTTTTCAAGGATCGAAGGATTGACCACGACGATGTAGGCCATGGTGAGGAAGGTCGTCACACCGGCGAGCACTTCCGTGCGCCAGTTGGTGCCCAGGCGAGAGAATTCGAAGTACCGTTCCAGAGAGGTGCGCACCGTCGTTTTTCGCATAGGATATGGCAAGCAAAACACACCCGCGCCAAATCCCCAAGCAATTTCCTTCAATCTGTCTCCGGGCCATGCTCGATCGAATTTGGGAATACGCGTCGCGCACGGATTGGCATACTTCCAGGTGGTGGTCAGCACGGCCGGAGGGATGGGGCTGGGCGACATTCTCAGTTTTACGACCGATTGAGGGTGCGGTGCCGTTTTTCTCGCCAAGGTGGACGTACGTCCCCGACACTCCGTAAGCCGCTGGGCTGCGTGGAACGCGAGGTGCTACCGCTCCCTCGCGCGCTTCAGTTTTGACAAGACGGGGACTTTTCCCGCCGGAGTCCCGATCTTTCCCGATCGTGAGGGGCTTTTGCATTGCGCTGCGCGATGTTGACAGTACCCGGTTCCCGCAATCCGCACAGCACCGCCGCGCCGGGTGCCAGCCGAGGAGAAATCATGCTTGTCCGTGTTCACCCCCACCAAATCGGAATCCTGCTCCTGGCGGGATTGGTCGCCGCCTCAACGCTCGATGCCCGAGCCGAATCGCCAACTCGTGCAGTCCCGGAACCGGCTTCGGCCGGGCAACTGGTTAAGAACTACGGCAAACTTCCCTTGAGCTTCGAAGCGAACCGGGGGCAGACGAATCAGAGCGTCAAATTTGTTTCAAGAGGCGCCGGTTACGGCCTGTATCTCACGCCCAGGGAAGCGGTGCTTACGCTGCGCAAGCGCAACGTCTCCGCCGCTGCTGGCCTTAACGGCACGGGAATCCGGTCGTCGCTGCACATTCCCGAAATGATCGCCAACGTTGCTCCCGCTGCGCGGTCGGTGGCCCAGCCTCCGGCTTCGGTGGCGGATGCCGCCGATGTGGTTCGCATGCAGTTGGTTGGCGCAAATGCGGCTGCCCGCACCTCCGGCGAAAATCCACTGCCGGGCACTGCGAACTACTTTATTGGGAATGATCCCAGCAAATGGAATACCTCTGTGCCCACCTTCGGCAAGGTGCGTTTTGCCGCCGTGTATCCAGGCGTGGACCTGGTGTATTACGGCAACCAGCGCCAGCTTGAATACGATTTTGTGGTTGCGCCCGGCGCCAGTCCGAATCCGATTCAGCTTCACTTTGAGGGGGCGAGAAGCGTGCATCTCGACCCGCAAGGTGATCTGATTATCGCTGCGGAAAACGGAGATGTGGCCTTTCACAAGCCGGTCGTGTACCAGACGGTCGGCGGAGAGCGCCGGTCAATCGCCGGGGCCTTTCAGCTACTCGCCGATCATGGCGTAAGCTTCGCGCTGGGCCGGTATGACCGCTCCCGGCCCTTGGTCATCGACCCGACGCTGGCCTACGCTACTTATCTTGGGGGTAACGACTCGGATTTCTCTGTGGCGATTGCGCTCGATTCCTCAGGCAACACCTACATCACCGGGCTGACCAACTCGCTCAACTTTCCTCTGACCGCGGGCGCCTTCGAGACGGTCAACAAGGCCGCGGCCGGCAACGACGTCAGCACGGCTTTTGTGAGCAAGCTCAATGCTTCCGGCACAGCGCTGCTTTACTCGACTTACCTCGGCGGGACGGCTATCCCGAATACACCGCTCGGGCAGGGCGACTACGGCCACGCCATCGCCGTCGATTCGACCGGAGCGGCGTACATCACTGGCCTCACCTACTCTTCGGATTTCCCAGTTACCAAGGGCGCGTATCAGACGACCAACCACGCCTCCGCCAACTCCACGTATACCGGGTTCATCTCCAAGCTGAATCCCACCGGAACCGAGTTGGTCTACTCGACGTTCATGGGCGGCTCGGGCACCGACGACCCGCTCTCGATTGCCGTGGACGCCTCGGGCGACGTTTATACCGCAGGAGCGACTTTCTCTTCGGATTATCCAACTACGTCGAAAGCCTTCCAACTTCAGAACAACTCGGCGGCCGACGGGGGATTTAATGAATTCGTTACGAAGCTGAATCCCACGGGGACGGCGCTGGTCTACTCGACCTATCTGGGCGGCAGCGGCGAGACGAGTGAGGCTTTTGAGGGGACGATCTATTCGGTTATCGGCGTGGCCATCGACAAATCCGGCGACGCCTATGTCGAGGGTTACGCGCAATCGACGGACTTTCCCGTGACCAAAGGCGTGGTGCAGGCGGTGAACAATGCGGCGGATAACTTCGGCTTCAACCTGACTGTGGCAAAAATCAATCCGACAGGAACAGGCCTGCTCTATGCCACCTATCTGGGCGGGAGCACGAACGACATCGGCGAAGGCCTGGTGATTGACGCTTCCGGGGACGCGTATATCACCGCATTCTCGTACGACTCGGACTTTCCCGTGACCAAAGGAGCCTTCCAAACGACCAACGCCGGCTTTGCCAACAATTACGAAACCGGCGTGGCCGCGAAGATCAATCCCGCGGGAACCGCGCTGGTTTACGGCACGTATCTTGGAGGGAACTCGGGCGACGAGGCCTTTGCGCCGTCCGTCGATTCGTCCGGCGATTTGTATATTCCGGGAACGACTTCCTCAGCCGATTTCCCGGTCACCAAGACGGCTACGCAGAGCACGCTTAAGGGTTCGCAGAACGGCTTTTTGACGGAATTGAATCCGGCCGGCACCGCGGAAGTGTTTTCCACGTTTCTTGGCGGGACTGGCGAAGATGCGGCTGAGGCTTCCGTGCTCGGCGCGGGGGGCAATGTTTACCTCACCGGGTACACCACTTCGACCAACTTTCCGGTGACCAAGGGTGCCTTTGAAACCACCTACACCGCCAAGCAAAACACTTCCTTTGTAGCCGACTTCGATCTAGGCGCGGCTGCGACGACCAAAGCGACTACGACGACGCTTACGGCAAGCGCTAATCCCCAGGTGGTGACCGACTCGCTTACGTTCACCGCGACCATCGCCTCGGGTACCGCTGTGCCTACCGGAAGCGTGGTCTTCACCATCGATGAGGCCACGGTTGCCACCGTGGCGCTGACTGCGGGCAAAGCCACCTACACGACGACCACTTTGGCCGTTGGACCGCATTATGTGCTGGCCAGCTATACCGGCAACACCACCTACGCCTCAAGCGGCGAAGGACTGACGGAGACGATTGTGCTGCCGACGGCCGTGGCGCCTGCCATCACGCCGGCGGCCGGGACGTACACCTCGCTCCAGACAGTAACTCTGACGGACGCGACGAAGGGTGCGGTCATTTACTACACCACTACGGGCGTAGCGCCGACGACCGGTTCTACGAAATACACCGCGCCGTTTGCGGTGAGCGCCACGGAGACTGTCGAGGCCATTGCAGTCGCCACGGGCTACAACAACAGCAACGTGGCGACAGCCGCGTACAAGCTGATCGGCACGCCCTCGGCGCTGGCCGCTCCGGCAACCGGCATCGCCACGCCCGACGCGACTCTCAACGCGGTCGTGAATACGCAGGGTTTGGCGGGCACCTGCTACTTCCAGTACGGGACCAGCAGCACGGCGCTTACTACGCTCACGACGAAAAGCGCACTCACCGCGGTTGCCACTCCGGTGGCGGCATCGACCAAGCTTACTACGCTCAAGACCAAAACTACCTACTACTATCAGGTTGTCGTCAGCACTACGGCGGGCACGACCTATGGAGAAGTGTTGAGCTTTACGACGAATTGATCCGAGCCGCGAGTAGAGCAGCCCAGGTCTCCTGTCCAGGTCTGGGCTGTGTTGCGTTTGCTCTATTTCACGTCTCCAATCGACTCTGAATCGGCAAGAAACGCGGAAATCGCCGCAATCGTCCGACACCTGCTTTGGCGGGCAAAATTTGGCTACAGATTCACAGGAATTTGGGGCATTTCGATTCGGCAAACTAGAACGCGGACTAAAAGTGTCGTATATTAAAGAAGTCGATCGATGAGACGTGATTCAAACCGGCAGAGTCTCTTTGGAGCGCAGGCCGAGTCAAAACTGAAAGCGCCAGATCCCCGCGGGAAACTCTTGGCGGAGACCGCGAGGACCTGGCAAACCGCAACCCCGCATTTGGATGAGGGTTTTAGGCTGTCTCCACTATAGGTCTAGACCCCTCCGTATTCAACCTGAGACTTCCCATTTTGTCCGGGGCTTGGCTGTGTCCAAGGCCGAGCGTAGTTGCGTCCCAAGACGCGCAGGGCACGCCCGGAAGGCTATGGGTCTCTCCGATCCCGGTTGTTTTTGGAGAACATGATCGTGGCTGTCGTCTTTCCTTCCCACTTGTACCAACTCGTTCGGAAGCTCGTTCTGCTCACTCTCTTTTCCGCTGTCGCGGCATTCGCCAGCGTTGGAGGCAGCATCTCCGGTACCGTCAAGGACGCAACTGGCGGCCTGATTCCTCGTGCCAGCGTTACGGTGGTAGAGACGGAGACAGGTCTCAGCTACCGAGTGCAGACCGACTCTGCCGGTGACTACACGCTGCCGGTGTTGCCGGTGGGTCATTATCGGTTGCAGATTACCGCGCCGGGCTTCAGCGGCTACGAGCGCGAGGGGATCGTGCTCGATACCAATGCGGCGCTCAAGTTCGATGCGGTGCTCGCGGTGGGCGGCTTGGAGCAGACGGTTAGCGTGAGCGACGATGCGCTGCATGTTGAGACCATCAGTACGCAAATGGGCCAGATGATTACGGGGCGGCAGATGACCGCCGTGCCGCTCGATGGCCGCAGCTATACCGATCTGCTCTCCTTGCAGGCGGGGGTTGCGCCGGCGACTTCGATTACTTCGACTACGGTGCAGGATGTGGGCGCTACGGTGCTCAATCCCTCGGGTACGCTGAATCCCGGCACGGTTTCCGTGAATGGGCAGCGGGAATTTGCCAACTTCTTTTCAGTGAATGGCAGTGACGCCGAGGAAGATGTGAATGCCGGCACGGCGATCATTCCGAACCTGGATGCGATCGACGAGTTTCGGATCGTAACTTCCAACTTCGATGCGGAGTATGGCGAGTTTTCCGGCGGCCAGATTTCGGTCATCACCAAGTCGGGCAACAATCATCTGCACGGCAGCGCCTTCGATTTTCTGCGCAACACCGATCTGGACGCGCGGAACTACTTTTCGCCTACGCGAGGTGTCTTTCGCCAGAATCAGTTTGGCGGAACGGTGGGCGGACCGATCCGGCGGGACAAAGTGTTCTACTTCGCCGATTACCAGGGTACGCGCCAGACGCAGGGCATCGACACCGGAAACATCAGCGTGCCTTCGAATGCGGATCGCACCGGTGACCTGGCCGACCTGGCGCCGGGAAATTTTTACGATCCTGCCACGAATAAGCCACTCAGCTTTGTGAGCGGGCCTTACCTGGCGACCGTCTTGTCAGAAAAGCTCGGTTACTCGGTCATCGGTGGCGAGCCCTACGACTATCCTGGCTGTTCGGCTCGCGGCGCTCAAACCTGTGTCCTCCCCAATGCGACGATTCCTCAGAGCGCGTGGTCGGTTCCGTCGCAGCGGATGCTCCAGTACATTCCTGCGTCGAATACCGCCAGCGGTTTCAGCACGTCGGCGTATAACCAGACTGTGCGCGATGACAAGGCCGGCCTGCGCGTGGACGCGAATTCTCGCTTGGGGCTGCTTTCGGCCTACTACTTCATCGACGATTTCACGCTGGACAATCCATATCCGGTTGCGCAGAGCGGAGCCAGCGTTCCCGGCTTCGACGCGTTGACGACCGGGCGCGCGCAATTGATTGCGCTGGGCGACACCAAGACCTTCGGCGCGGCCGCGGTTAACGAATTTCACCTGAGCTACCTGCGCGATTCCTCAAATATCGGGCAGCCGGTCGGCGGCAAAGGCGTGAGCCTGGTCTCGCAGGGATTTGCGAATGCGGATGGCACGGCGAGTATTGTCCCGCTCGATCCCAACGGGCAGTCGGTAGAGAATCTCAACTTTAACGGCTACTCGACCGGCGCTGCGGCCAACCAGCTGATTCAGGCTAACAATACGTACCAGCTTTCGGACAACTTTACTCGCGTGATTGGCAGTCACACGCTCAAGTTTGGCGGCGAAACGCATCTGGATCAGGTGAATGCCGACCCGATCGCGCAATTCAACGGGAGTTTCGTGTTCTCGGGGACGGAAACCGGGGTGGATTTCGCGGATTTTCTGATTGGCGTGCCCAGCCAATACAACCAGAGCCAGTTGAACCCCTTTTACGCGCGCAACCAGTATGTTGGCTTGTTTGCGCAGGATAGTTGGCACGCGCTGCCGAATCTGACGGTCAACTATGGACTGCGCTGGGACCGTATTGCTCCGTGGTCGGAAAAGTACAACCAGATCTCGACCTTTGAGGCTGGGGCGCAATCGCAGGTCTTTCCCGGCGCGCCGGCGGGGATACTTTACCCCGGCGACCCGGGGGTGGCCAAGACGCTGGCGCCGACAGGGAACCTGAGCTTTGCGCCGCGCGTGGGCCTGGCCTGGTCGCCACAGGCTGAGAGCGGGAGTTTTGCGGAAAAGCTGCTGGGCAAGGCCGGAGAGACAAGCATCCGCGCCAGCTTCGGCAACTTCTACACGGCGATCGACGCGCTTTCGATCAGCGTGCTGGCGGCGAATGCTCCTTACGGAACCACGTATACCAGTCCGGAAGCGCCATTGTTTGCCACGCCCTTTGTGGGCGCGGCGGATGGAGCGAACAACGGCCAGCCTTTCCCGTACACCTTTGCGCCGCTGAACTCCTCGCGCAGCCATCCAGACGCCAATTTCGACTGGAGCACGTTTCTGCCGATCAGCGGCATTCCGGGATACGACATTCATAACAAAACCCCTTATACCGAGGAGTGGATGCTCTCGATCGAGCGTCAGGCGGGGCCGGATACGGTGCTGACGGCGAGCTACGTCGGCACGGCAAGCCATCGGCAACGAGTCTTGATCGAGCCGAATGCGGGCAATCCCGCGCTCTGCCTGAGCCTGAGCCAGGCCAGCGAAGTGCTGCCCAATACGCCGGTGTGCGGGCCGGGCGGAGAAGATACGGTCTACTACCCGATGGGCGGCGGGCAGGTGCATGGGACGCGCGGACCGCTGGGCGCAAACTTTGGCAGCAACGCCGACCAGACCACGATTGGCCACGCCAACTACAACGCGCTGGAGTTGAGCGCGCGGCATACCAGCGGCCGTCTGGAGTTCTCGGCGGCTTACACGTACGGCAAGTCGCTGGACCAGTCTTCCAATGTGGGCGAAGAGGTAAATCCCTTCAATCCGGCGCTGAGCTATGCGCTTTCTTCCTGGGATGTGAAACACAACCTGGTGGTGAGCTACGAGTACCAGTTGCCTTTCGAGGCATTTCTTCGGCCGGGCAGATTGACGAGTGGCTGGTCGGTTTCTGGAGTTACGCATGCGGCGAGCGGCTTTCCGGTGACCCTGGTGAATAACGGAGACAACTCGCTGATTGGGACCAATCCTAATGGAATCAATAACGCCAGCATCGATGAGCCGGATTACACGGGCGGTTCGCTCCATTTGGAGTCCGACCCGAAGATGCATCAGAACAATTATTTCGATACCAGCGTGCTGCCGGAGAATGCGATCGGGACGCCGGGAACGGCAAAGCGGCGGTTCTTTTATGGGCCGGGAGCGATCAACTTCGATACCGCCCTGGCTAAGAAGCTGGCGCTCACCGAAGGAACATCGCTGTTGTTTCGCGTGGAGGCGTTCAATGTCTTCAACCACACACAATTCAATGGTCCGAGCGCGGTGGACGGGAATATCGGCAGCTCGACCTTTGGACAAGTAATTGCTGCCGCGCCGCCGCGGATTCTGCAGGGTGCGTTGAAGTTCAATTTCTGAGACGATCCCGATCTTCTGAGGCCATTCCGATCCGCGTTGGCGCGAAAAATGTGCGTTTGTCTTAAAGCTCAAAATCAAAGTCGAGTGCGCTCGTTTTTGCAGCGTGACGGCAACCGAGGCGACGGCGACGACGCAACCGGCCATTGCAGGTTCCCGCCCCAGCCTCAAAAACAAGTGCGGGGCGACGGTGGGGCGCTCGAATTTGTTGTCCCGCATGGGGAAACATGTGTTGACTTTGATCCGAGCTATTCATAGAGTCTAGTAATCCATGGCAGCACCGTCGATGCAATAGCCACCTTACATAATTGACAAAAAAAGGGGTTTGACTATGAAAGGCAACCTGTTTGTCGCGAAGTGTACTGGATCGGTGAAGGGCCTAGCCGATACGAAGTCTCATAAAATCATACGTTTTACGCTTTTCTGTCTGCTTTCTCTTATGATCTCTCCGGCTATCTTTGGCCAGGCTACCGGAAGTTTCCTGGGCAATGTTGTCGATAAGTCCGGTTCGGGAGTTCCCGCGGCGACCGTAGTAGCCACCTCACAGGCGACCGGGCTTACAAGAGAAACCAAGACGGACAGTACCGGACATTATTTGCTTCCTTTGCTGCCGGTTGGATTCTTCACGGTGCACGTGGATGCGGCGGGGTTCCAAAGCGCGGAGTCGCGGGGATTGAATCTCCACGGCGATGAAGCGCGCGAACTGGATTTTTCCCTGGTGCCGGCGACTGTGGTGACGACGGTTGCCGTTGCTGGAGATGCGGTGGCGGTGGAGACGGCGAATCCGTCCCTCGGCCAGGTGATCAACGCGCAGCAGGTGTCGCAACTGCCCTTGAATGGGCGGGATTTTGTGCAGTTGGCGACGCTGACCGCCGGGGCAACGGCGGAGACCAATCCAAACAGCTTTTTTACCTCCGGCTCGGATAGCGAAGTGGCGGCGCGGGGGTCGTTTTCGCTCTCGGTGGGCGGCTCGCGGCCGAACAGCACGGATTGGCTGCTGGATGGCGTGGATAATAACGAGCTTACGGCGGGAGGAATCGGGATTTTCTCGTCGATCGACGATATTCAGGAGTTCAAGGTGCTGACGTATACGTATTCGGCCGAATACGGAACGCGGGCGGGTCCGACGGTGCTGGTGACGACCAAATCCGGAACGAACCAGGTTCACGGAACGCTGTTCGAGTTTGTCCGCAACACCGATCTGGACGCGAAGAGCTATTTTGCGACATCGCCCGAAAAGTTCAACCTGAACCAGTTTGGCGGCGGCGTCGGCGGGCCGATCAAAAAGGACAAAGCATTTCTGTTTGTGGATGGGGAACAGAAGGATCAGCTCCATGCAATTCCGTTCACGGGGCTGGTGCCTTCGGTGGCGATGCACAGCGGGGATTTTTCGAGCGACGCGTTTGGGAATCCTGTTTCCGGTTTGGCGATCGTGAATCCGAATATGATCGGGGCGTCCACCAAGACGACGGATTTTCCCAATGTATATTTCCAGTGCGACAGCGCGGGGAATCCGCTGGCGGCGAATCCCGATGGCAGCCAGGCGCAGGGCACGCCGTGCAACAAGATTCCAGCGGGGCTAATCAGCAGCATCGGCAAGGGGTTGATGAGCGTCTATCCGTCGCCGAACGCGCATGGCTCGGGCTACAACTATGTGAACGAACCGGTGCGGGAGCTGGACGAGACCAAGTTCGATGGGCGCCTGGACTACTCGCTTTCGGCTAAGGACAATCTGTTTGGCCGGTTCAGCTACGACCAGGCGTACTCGTTTGTGCCAGGCGGCGCGCCTACGCTGGCCGAGTCGAATGCTTTTGGCAGCAACGAGCGGATCATCAACCACGCGCGCAATGCGGCTATCGGCGAGACGCATGTGTTTTCGCCGACGATGGTGAATCAGGCGACCTTTGGATACAACCGCATCTTCGACTACATTCGTTCGATCGGAAACGGGACCTGCGCTTCGGCGAATCTTGGGATTCCTGGCGCGAATCTGGGTTGCGCGGACGGCACCTGCGCTCCGGGCGCTTATAGCTGCGGGCTGGTTTCGACGATTGTCGCCGGAGGGTACTGGGCGCTGGGCGATCGCGGCTACTCGCCGTTCCAGGGTGGGACGAATATCTTCTCGTTCCGCGATTCGCTGGACGTGACCCTGCATAAGCATGACCTGAGGATGGGCATCGACTTCCGCGGCAATCAGATGAACGTTGGTACGGAGGCGTTCCAGGATGGCTTCTGGATTATCGGCAACGGCGGCAATTTTTCTGGATTGAGCTCGGCAGGCGTCGGCGGCAATCCAGAGGCGGATTTGCTGCTGGGGATCACCGGCCTGGCGATCCACGACCAGACCTTCGACGGCTCGGTGACCGGGCGCCGGTGGAAGATCTATCGGCCATTTGTCGAGGACAACTGGCGGGTGACTTCGGCCTTGACGCTGAATCTGGGCCTGGCGTGGGATATGACCACGCCAGTGACCGAGGAAGACGGTCGGCTTGCCAATTACGATCCGACGACGAATATTGTGCTGGTCGCGGGCAAAAACGGGGTGAGCGCCTCGGCTGGCGTGAATATGGATTGGACGGCGCTTGAGCCGCGTGTAGGCGCTGCGTGGAAGGTGATGGGCAGCGAGAAGACGGTGCTCCGCGCCGGTTTTGCGCTCTACCACGACTCGGCATGGAGCCAGGGCGCGAACGGGTTGTGGCAGAACCCGCCGTTTTTGGGCGAGTCGGATGCCTTTACCGGCGCGGGCTGCGCGTTTGCAACTTCCTACTGCGCCAAGACGCTGGGTGGGACGCCGTCCGCGATCAGCCTTTCGAGCGGATTTGCGACGTTGAATGCGCCGCCGACCGCGGCGAACTTTACCGGCTCGTTCTACACCGAGCCCACGGACCTGAAACTGGGGCGCGTCTACCAGTACAACGCCAATGTGGAGCGGCAACTGCCGGCTGGCGTGGTGCTGACGGCCGGCTATGCGGGGTCGCGCGGGACGCATATTCTGGTGATCGGCAACGACCTGAACACGGGTAGCCCGTCGGCCTGCGGGACGGTGAGCGGCTACACGCTGGGTTGCGAGGCGGGCGGAGCGCCGTATGTGCCGCCGTACAAGACCTTCGACGCAATCTTCCTGTTTGGCGATGTGGGCAAGACGAACTACGACTCGCTGCAGGTGAAGGCGGAGACCAAGACGCCGAAGTACGGCCTCTATGCGCTGCTGGCCTACACCTACTCGCACACCTACGACAACGGCCTGTCGGATGGGCTGGGTTCGGAGCAGAGCGCGCCCTATTTCCCGCTGCCGAACTGGCAGAAGCTGGATTGGTCGCTGTCGCAGATCAATCTGGATAACAGCTTTACGGGCAGCGTGATCTACGATTTGCCCTTTGGCAAGGGCAAGCGGTTTGGCAGCGGATGGAGCGATTTGACCAACTCCGCGCTGGGCAATTGGCAGTTGACGACGATCGAGCGGGTCTCTTCGGGCTTTCCCGTGCCGCTGATCGACAGCAACAATCAGTCCGG
>Ga0116231_10004778_pt1 | contig 27200 bp, 19 predicted proteins | sample S1TSphgellanicum_2_FD_89695 | JGI IMG/M metagenome (GOLD analysis project Ga0116231, IMG submission 89695) | Host-associated microbial communities from peat moss isolated from Minnesota, USA - S1T2_Fd - Sphagnum magellanicum MG | ecosystem: Host-associated > Plants > Peat moss > Unclassified... | reverse complement strand
AGTGCAGAAGAGGAAGTTAGGTGCCTCATCTGCCTTTGGTTGGAGCCTCATTTGGCATGGGGCGTTGTTAGCTGTTTATTGCCTTGTGGGTCATTGATTTCTCAAAGTATGGTGGCAAATGAGGTGATTCAAACCAGGAAATTGACATGAACCTGGACAGTTGTAAACACTGGGGCAGGCATGGTTAGTTTGTGCATCCTTTGGAACCACCAACATGTGGTTATGAGTTATGAGGATCAAGAAATAACCAGAACACCTGCTAGCAATAATAGACACTGGATCCCTGAAAAGCGCACAGAGCATCGCATCTATGAAATTGCAGGGAAATCTCCACAACAACAATCTTCTTCCTCACAAATAGCATTCCACAGAGCTTCACAGTGAATTTCGGCATTTCAGGAAATTGAAAGTGAAGCTAAAGCAAAGTTAATGATTGCTGCCAATTGGCTCTGCATGTGCAGACATGTAATTGTTCATTATCTTCCACTATCCACTATGTTTCTGATCCTGTGAATGAGAGAAATAATGCTATAGGTTGGCAGGTGTTAGATTACTATGACCTGGCTTGGTTGAGAATGTTGTTCAGGGTGAATTCTTCCATAACATCCACAGCATCTCTTTGTGTCGAGAAAGGACCAGGTTAACCCTCATCCTTGTGCACTGGAAATCTCTAAATCCTCAGAAACCTGGAAAATCCAACACAAACAATCAACTTCACATGTTTGTATATCTGTAAGATTGCAGAAAAATCTCCACGACATTTTGAAGGTAAAACAACAATGAGTGTAGTCTTAACCTTATGAGATTCACTCACAAAGTGCCAGACCATGACTTTCATCACAAACAGCATTGATGAGCTTCCATGACCACCCACTGACTTCATCAGCTCCCAGCAGTTGGTGTAGATTAGTGTATTATAATCTGCCCAAAATCTGGGCAAACCATCATACATAATCCACCCAAAATTTGGGCAAACCATCATATATATAATCTACATCCTGAGTTTCTGCCACATTTCTGGAAGCAACATGAAGAGTCAGTCATGTAGAGACATAGTTGATAAGAAAAGTGAAGAGTATCCTCACCCAAGCTGCAACATGCTTGTGAGGGTAATCAACTTCATACTTTACCAAATATATGGAATGAAGAACCTCATCAAGCGCAAAATGTTCAGTGTTCAAACTCTTGCATCTCTTTCTTTCCATTAATTTCTGAGTGGAAGATTAGGTTACAGGAACCATAAAAATGTTGTCCCCTTGCAAATGGTGAAATTCAGCTTCAGATGTGAATTCACTTCAGCCTGCTTGGGGGGGGGAGGACTCCTCTATGAATAGACAGAGCATCTTGAAATAATCCAAAACATGAACATATGGAAGCAGTGAGAGAGGATATAAGGACCTTAGGAAAGGCAGGCCATGAGCCTGCATGCAAGGTGGTGGCAGTCTGCAGGCAGTTGAGGAGCAGAGATACACATCTGCATGTGTATTGCAAAACTATTAAATTCCCACAAAAAATTCCCTTGACTGTTGTTCTGCAGACACCAAACTCTCAATCCATATCTTTCATAATAGAGCAAACTCTTGGTGCATGAAATACCTTTGGGGGGGCATGGCCATTCAACTCTAGCACTCCTCTGCACTGCCTGTTTTCAGCTACAAACATGGGATTGTTGCAGTTCTTCCTGCTCACTGCTCCTCCTCTCTGAGATAACCATATGCCAGATTTCCCTCAAATCTTGTTCCAAACTCCAACTGTTTCAGTAATTCAAATCAAGGAACCTTAATCTAATCCTCTCTGCACTACAGAAACTATCAATCTCCTATCTTTTGCAGCTACCTACGCATTGTATCCTTGTGGCTAAATTTGTATTCTATCTTTGCAGCTACTTTTGCATCCCTGTACACCTCCTAGGGTTTCTGGAAACAACATACTTCACTGTGCATTTTTTTCTATCTGAAGTACTACTCTACTTGGGATTTTGCAAAGCCTTTTTCAGAGCATTGTATTCCTGAAGTTGATCATTGTATGTATCCCATACGCATACATCACATCCTTGACCACAACAATCACCTGGAAGTGGTCTCTCAGGAGGAGGCCCAAGCTCATCCTCAACAGCTTTTGCCTTCTCCTGCACTTGTTGTCTTGCTACTTTTGGGGCACTATCCTCTTCCAAATCTCCTCCTCTCATATCCTCTGCATCCACTTTTGCACTGAAAGCTCTTGGGGGTTCATGCTCCTCCAGAGGTGCAGCATCATGTTGCAATTCCTCCAACCCTACATTATTGTTCAAGGTCTCAGAGATCTTCTTAGAATCATCTTCTTGGGTTCCGTGATCTGTTCCGTCCTTGTTAACGTGCTCAGCTTCACTTGCATCTCTCTTCTGCTGTTTTCCCCCTCCCACGTCCTTCTCATTCTCAAAATTGTCACTCTCATCTCCACAAGAGCTCTGAAGTTTTTCACCCTTTTCCATCACCGCGAACGGCCTTGTCACTGAAAAAGCTTGTCCCATGATGCAGCTTGATTGCAACAGGAACGGAAAATTTGGTGAAAAACCGAGTATCCCGCTTTGAAGAAAAGAACCCGCAAAGAAACTTGGATGCCTCGATCTACAAGCTCTATGCCAAGTCGATTTTCCGCATACGTTCGTGAAGAAAAGCGACAACTGTCTATGCATCAAACCTCCAAGGCAAAAAGAGGGAAACAAAACAGGGACACAAAGTCGATCTAGACTAACAAGAAAACCGAGACGCTCATTCCACCTGCTGCAGTTTTCTTCTAATAAGTCTATCCAACAAACGCCCCGCGAATACAAACCATAATACGGCATCCACAGCGAAGACGAACCTGGAGAAATCGGGACGCGAAAAAAACCGTCCAGTCTCCACCTTCCAAAAAACTTGGATCCTTGATCAAGTCTCTTACACGAACGGCTACGCTGAGGCGAGGCTTTTGTTGCTACAAACGGCAAGGATCCTTGTGCAACACCAAACCACGGCACACTGGAAGAAACAGAACAACACACTGCAGGTTCGTGCAAAAGGCGCCGCGATGCAAAGAAAGAATTCATCAACAAAAAAATCACAAGAAAAAAGAAAGAAGAAAAAGAAGAAGAAGAAGGAAAAAAAAAGGCGCCGAAAAAATCGAGCGGATCTAACACGATCCGTAACTAATAAGTGCCCCGTTTCCTGCAAACGAGAAGCCTCTTCTTCTCCTGGAAACTAATAATATGTCACTCACTCAATTCTGGTCCATTAAAAAAAAAATTAAAAAATTAAAAAGACTTGAAGCTTCTCTTGATCGAAAAAAATTCTTTCAGATACTTTCGCGAAGAAGTGGTCACGGCGCTCCACCGCGCGGCAACGCACCCGAAGAACCGAAGTTCTCCCTTGGGAGGGAGGGAGAAGAGAGAGAGAGAGAGAGCTTCCGGGAGAGCTTCGAGACCACTCCTCGTCATCTCCGCTAGACAAGAAAACGGAGGACGAATGGATGACGAATGGATGACAGACAGACAGACAGATATTTAAGTTTTCGTTTGCAACGCAGTAAAATTTAGTAAAAACATTTTCGATGGATGGATGGAGTGGGTGGATGGATAATTTTCATTTTTATGGGTAGGTAGGTAGGTGAGGCAAACAAATTTTTTTTTAAAAAAAAAAGAAAAAAGAAAAATTGACTCAATCTCAATACCTGCCCTAGGTGAAATAACTTGGATTGTCTAGAATAATTCATCCAAAATGGAATTGGTGCAATCTCCAGGTTGCATCACTCAGCCTGATGATTCATCCAAAATGAAACTGGTGCAATCATGGACGTTGTGTCGCTCAGCTCAGCTTGATATAGTTCATCCAAAATGGAACTGGTGCAATGGTGAAGGTTGTATCACTCAGCCTGAATAGTTCATCCAAAATAGAACTGATGCAATCATGGAGGTTGCCTCACTCACTCACTCAGCCTGATAGTTCATCCAAAATGGAACTGGTGCTATCATGAAAATTATACGTCACTCAGCATAATGATAGTTCATCCAAAATGGAACTGGTGCTATCATGAAAATTATACGTCACTCAGCATAATAATAGTTCATCCAAAATGGAACCGGTGCAGTTGTGAAAGTTTGCATCACTCAGCCATCCAATTTCCATTCATCCATCCATCCATCCATCCAATAATGATCCAATTTACTTGGCGGCAATGTTTTTTTTTGTGTGTGGAAATTTTCGTTTTTAAAAGTGTAAATTCAACAAAGAAAAAAAAAGCAAAAAAATGATCCATTCATCCATCCATCCATCCTTCCATCCATCCATCCATCTTTCCTTCCTTCCTTCCTTTCGTTTGCGTGCGCTCCGATGTGCGGCACCATCACGCAGCTCGCTCGCGTTGTTGCAGTGGTGGGGGTGTGTAGTGTAGGTTTCGCGACAATTGTTGTCGTTCTTTCGAGTGCGCAGCGGACGAAGGGAGCGGCTAAGAAGAGCGCAGCAGCAGCAGCAGCAGCAGAGAATACACACATCTGCACGAGCTCTTCTTCTCTTCTTCAAGACGAAAAATAATATAAATTATTATACACACACACACACACACATATATATACATATAGATTCGGTACGTCAAGGTCTTTCTTCTGGCTCTTGGAAGTCTCTTTTTTGTCTTCAATAAATTGTGCAACTGGTTTTTGTAATTGTGATGGCTGTGATGGTTTTGATTTTCTGGTGAGGAGAAGATATGTTCTTCTTTTTGGCTCTTGTTGGAAATCTTTTGTAAAGTTTTCTCTTGTAATGCTTGCTTTGCTGTGTGCGTGAAGCTGGTTTTTTTTTTAGCAATTTTGATGGCGGTGCTGACCTTGATGTTCAGGTGAGTAGAATATATGTTTCCTTTGTACAATCATTCTTGAATCCTTTGATCTTCTTCAAAGGTTTTCTCCTTTTTCATCTGTGGGCTTTGCATCAAGCGTCTTGTTGTTTTGCATTACTCTGTACAGACTGCCACTCGTTCTTTTGTTTTGGCATGGCACTGACTGACACGAAAGATGAGCTTTATTTCTTCTCTGCAGAAAAAATCTCATACCTATTTTTGCTTTATATAATAGAGGGTTAGATGATTGGTGAGCATTTGAGGATTGCCCCATGTTTTGAACCCTGATGTTCTGATTGTTGCTGCTGCAGCCCTGTTTTCTTTTGGTTTGATTACTTGTTTGTTTGTTTTCCTTTGGAAGTTTTGTGTTGGTGATGTTTTTTAGGGTTTGTGGTATTTTAAGTGAGAAGTGTTGGTGAGCAACCTGTGAATGTTGAGAGCAAAAGTGTGGTTTCAAAAGCTTGGCTGTGAAATTGGCTATCAGGAGAGTTTTCTTTTTGGATGCGAAACTTGCAGGGCTCCTTCATGGGCAGACAAAAATGATTCTTGAAAGCTCTCAGCAAAGACTCCAAGATTCTGTTTCTACCTGCGAGGTTTTGGTCTAGGTGCTGCAAACAATTCAGAGCCTTCTGTCAAGCTGTTTGCAGTCCAACAACCTAAAAAAGAAGGGTTTGAAAAGACGGGTTTTTCAAGGTGAGGTTTTGTTTTTCTGATGATGCCAGGCTCAACATCCTTATCGCCTATGGCTTCAAAAAGTCCATCACCATCAAGACAGCAGATGTCTGATGTGCAACAAGATCAGAATGTAAATGTGAAGGAGAACCAAAATCAGGAGCAGGCTGAGAGCCAGTCTCATGATTGGACGTTGCTGTCAGTAGGATTCAATCAGGACCATGGCTGCTTTGCTTGTGGGACGGAGACAGGATTCAGGATCTACAACTGTGACCCATTCAAGGAGACTTTCAGGAGGGAGACAGATGGAGCTGGAATTGCAATTGTGGAGATGCTTTTCAGATGCAATGTGTTGGCACTTGTTGGGGGAGGCAAAAATCCTCGCTACTCACCCAACAAAGTCATGATTTGGGATGATTTCCAAAGCAGGTGTATTGGGGAGCTTTCATTCAGAAGTGAGGTTAGGGCAGTCAGGTTGAGAAGAGACTGTATTGTGGTGGTTTTGGAACACAAAATCTATGTCTACAGTTTTGAGAATCTCAAAGTGCTTCACCAGATTGAGACCCTGAGCAACATGAAAGGAATTTGTGCACTCTCACCTGCATCCACAGCCTGTGTTCTGGCATGCCCAGGCCAAAGGCGAGGTGAGGTCAGAATTGAACTCTATAGTGTGAAGAAGACAAGGTTTGTGCAGGCTCATGAATCTTCACTGGCTTGCTTAGCACTTTCACAGAGTGGGTCTCTGCTGGCCACTGCAAGCACTAAGGGAACCCTAATTTACATCTTCAGCACTGCGGATGGAACCAAATTGCAAGAGGTGGGTTGTTGGTTCCAAATTTTTTCTTGGCCTGTTTTCGTGTGCTCCCCTGACTTCCATACATTGAAATGGTAATTCAAAGAGCAATGTTGATGTTATAAGATGCAAGAGCTTGAGGCACTAAGAGAAAGAAGGATGGGTGCATTGGATGTCACAGCTACGGCGTGGTGCTGACCGAGCAGATATTTATAGCATTGCCTTCTCAGCAAATGCTCAGTGGCTGGCATGCTCCAGTGACAAGGGCACTGTTCATGTATTTGGTATCAAGGCCGCATCAGAGGAGGCACGAGCAGATGCTTTGGGGCCAGGATCTGTTTCAAGGGGCAATTCACTGCAGCGTGCTGGCTCTAGTAGCAGTCTCTTACTGGCTGGCTCTGCCTTGTTGTCATATGCTGCTACAAATGCTGGCTCCTCCCTCTCCTTCATGAAAGGTCACATCTGTCCTTCCTATCTATGCTTTCTTCCAGATTTGTTTCATTATCATTGTTGCAGATTGCCTGATTTCATTGAGCATGACATGTATGCATGATGTTTCTCAACTAGCATCTCTTGTATGAAAAGGTTGTGAAGAAGCAACTTTGACATTGTGGATGGTGGCTTGTGTTTCGCACTATTAGGGGTGATGTGACACTCATTGATTGAGTGAGTGTGGCAGGGGTGTTGCCCAAGTACTTCAGTTCAGAGTGGTCATTTGCACAGTTTCGAATTCCAGAGGAAGCTCGTGCCATGGTTGCATTTGGTCCACAAAAGCATACTGTCCTGATTGCCTGTGCCAATGGAAGGTAAATTTCCTTCCCTTTTTCCCTTCTCTTCTTGTCCATAGGTTGCATAACCTTGTCTCATTTCAACACCTTTTGCTCATTAACTGTCTTGCCATGATTCATGATGGTGTATAGAGTTGCACACTTGGAACATAGGCTTGAATAATTCAGAAAGCTCTTTGATGATAACTCATGTATTCTGGAGTGGTTGAGGATCAGTGACAACATTGTGGCAACTTATCTCAAGTGATATATATGTGGTTAGGTTTTGATTGGCAGCAGTGTACTATTCTGATGTCATCAATGTATATAATTCTTGATGCAAGTTGGACTAATTGAGAAGAGGGGACATGATATGGGGGTTCAGCTTTTACAGATGTGCATTTGATCCAGTGCAAGGGGGAGAAATGGTGCAGCAAGAGTATGAATCATTCAAAAAGCCTGCAGAGAGTATCCAGGGAGTCCCTGTGTAACATGCCACTGAAGTTATCTCATCACCATCATTGAGGGTCACTGCCATCCACCTCACTGTAGGCACTTTTCCCACCTAATCAGAATTTTTTCCCCTTCATTGTGCCTGATGATTTTTTGCTAATGGTGAGTAAGTGGCTGTGGTATCTCACTCTCCTGATTGCTGACATTAGGGTATGTCTGAATGGAATGAAGCAAGTGAATGGCGCATGCACAAGAACTGAAATGGTATGACATGCAGTCAGTATGCCGTCATACTCTTGACTCTTTACACTCCAAAATAACTTCATGCGATGTGTGTAGAAGCATTATTCAAAGAGAGTGATACAAGATCTGTCTCTGCTGATGAGTGGACTGCTGTTTTCAGTGAAGAACAATGCCAATTTCTCAACTTCTGAAAGGTGGTGACAAAAAACAGTGTTGAGGATATCTCTTTCACAGGGCAAAGTAGCCATGGGTAGGTTAAGGTTTTATGTCTGTTGTGAATGCTACAGTCAATTGAAGTGTGAGGGGAAAAAAAATTGTACAGGACTCATGATGGTTGTGAATTGAACAGACTATTTCCATCTGTCTAATAAACATTTTGCAGATCAAATCATAATTCCCCTGCCACCAACTCTATGTTCCAAAATGGTGGAGTTATTCTTGATGATCACTCTACAGCAGTCTGGTATGTTATGTTTCATGTTGTTCCATATATTTCAAGACTTTGAAAGCTCATTGTGGACAAGTAATGTATTGAAAAACAGTGATGTCAGCTGCCACTAGCTTGAGAAATTGAAATTGCTTTCATCTGCACTAGAGAATTAAAACTGTGGAGAGAATAGGGTTACGTGAGATCTAAGTTCGAGAATCCTTCACTTTCCTCCTCAAATGGGTCCACAATGACAACACATTATGGACCCATTTATGTTGTTGTGGGCCCATTTTAGGAGGAATGTGAAGGGTTTTCAAATGTGCACAAATGGATTGAAAATGAGATTCTTCTAAAAATGTTAGATGTTACCTATGTTCACCACACCAAATATCATGGGGTGATTAGAAAGTGGGTACCTAGGGGTTATGCTAAATTGGTGGTGACAGATTCTGTATAATAGCCCTAAGGGTGGAAAGCAAGGTAAGAGACATTTATCCCAGCTTTGTTGGTAAACTTTGCTCTTCTTTAGAAATGCTTGCTACTGAAATGCCTTTTGTGACTTGGTCCCCTCATCCAAGAAATATTGGCATGTCAATCTTTCAATTACATCTTATATTGGCTTTGTAATGTCTACCTTGGAAGCATCAAAAGGTATCAATATATTAAGATAGGTGTTTGTTTGGATATGACCATATTGTAAGCATGGGACCCTTGCTCCATCTCTGATATAGTTGGAAAGCCCCTTGATGAGGCAGTGTGTGCATGTTTGTTGGTTTGCAATTTTTGGACCAACAGAGCAAAAGCTATTGAATTTAGACTGATTTTTGGGCATTGGAAAGTAATCAAAATTTTCAAGAAATAGAATTTAGCAAAGTTCCATATGAATTCTCAAGGTAAGCCCACTGACTGGAATGCTGTTGGGATGAGTGACCTTATCGGAAGTTTATGAGCAACCCCTTCATGAAAGTATCAATGGCCCTATATATATAGCTAGAGCTAACATTGTCTCTTCAAATGATAGGAGCTAGAGTTAGTTTGTCTTTTCCATAAGTCTTTTCAAGCAAGATGACAACAACCCAAAACAATAATGAATGGTAAGCTAAAGACCATTGCCAAAATTGAAATTCGAATAAAGTCATTGATGCCTTAAAATTCCTTTCACAATGATAATATTGCACATGAGAAAAACAAATCATGGGAATGACTTAGTCACTAAAAACAACTGCAACCTGTGCGAAGGACTCTGTCATGAGATCCTAGAGATGCAGAAGTGCATCAGCCTCTCTCTGAAAACATATCTCTAAGTTTGTCCTACCATCCATTTCTTTCAGCAAAAGTTGATATTCTGTGCATTGAGAGCATTAGGCCTGAGAGACTGCCAGCCTGATTTGTGGCCTTCCACATGGTGTGATTGATGCAGTTGACAAATGATCAAAACAGTAAACTTGGCTAAATCCAACTAATCTAGTGGGGCCACACTTTTGAACCTCTAGGGCCCCGTTTCCAATCACCTAAATTTGCAATATCATCTGAGTCCTTCCAGTTGAATTCCATCTGAACAAGCAAACAACCCACATCACAATATGGAATATTAGATTTTTTAAGCTCGTGTATCACAACCTGGTGTATACCCAACTACTCACAGGATCCCACAAACACACACGGCATTCAGTTGCACAACATGGCATCTCCACTTTTTCAATTACTGAAAGATCATGACCAGGGTTTTGTTTCTCAATTTTGTGGTTTTGAAAGGTTGGTGAATTCTTCCAACCCTTAGGCATTTCTTTTTCAATTTAGACTGGAAAAAAATTAATTTAATCCAATTATTTTTGTTGCCACAATGCAAAAATTCAGCAGAAAAGAAGTCGCTAGTCATGACAAGCTTAATTCAGAGTTCAAAGCACAAAAGTTAACAATAATATCAGCTTTGAAACCTCAGGGATGTAGACAGTACCTGGCCAACAACTACTGTGTCACCCTCCCGAACTCCCTGCTCCCGAAGTGCTTGATTCACACCGCTTGCCTGTAGAACATGCTGGAACCTGCGCACTGCCTCAAAGTACCTGTAGAATTACATGAGAACAAAGCTTTGAATTTGAATGATTCACACTTTAGAGTTGTTCTGTGTATCCACAAATGCAAAATTGTTGGAGAAAATGTCAGTAATATGCTGTTGATTATGAATCACTCACTCCCAATTTGTCATCTGAGTGAAGCGCTGCAATCCAGCCCCATCAACCTGCCATGTCCGTGTGTGCTTATCACAGGTCACAGTAAATTGCTCAATGGGTGCATCCCGCATCTTCTTCACCACCTGCCCTACTTCCAGTCCATCACCCAAGCCCACCTCTCCTGATCCTGCACCACTCACATAACAGCCACAGCCGCAGGTTTTGATTTGCTCTCACACAATAATAGCCAATTGTAAAATGACAGTGTGGTGGTACATCTCACTGAAGAGAGTATAGAAGAGAGTAAATTTCACTGATCTGTGGTCATAATCTGCACATACAATAACCAATGTTGTTGACAGCTCTGAACTAAAGCCACTGAAATAAAGAGTGACATTATTGAAATGACCGGTGTCAAAAGGCCTGACCTCCATCAAATGACAGATTTTTCTGTGATTGGAGGAGGTGATAAGCAGCAACAATGACATCCATTGTGCCCTCTTTTGTTGCAGCACTCATGCTGAAAGCATCCACCCCTTGTGACTTCAATGTCTCTTTAAAAGTTAGCCACTGCTCAGCTGCCTCTGGGATGTCCATCTTATTGTACGCCACCACAAAAGGCTTGTATGCCAAGGCTGGATTGAACAGTTCTAACTCTAGCCGCACTGCTTCATACTCCTGAACAGCTTGCATGCTTGTACCATCCACTACATGCACCTATTTTACACAAAATACAATTTACTCTCAAAGGGTGAAGCCACCAAATTTGCATTGCAAAAATTTTCAAAAGTTTGATAATAAGGCTGCCAAAGCTTATTGGTTCACAACATTTTATAAGCAAAAAATGAAAAGACTCACAAGGACACTGCAGCGCTCAGTGTGGCGAAGAAATTCGTGCCCCAGTCCAATGCCCTGATGTGCACCCTCAAGAAGCCCTGGCAAGTCAGCAACCACCATTGATGCCTCAAAACTCAGTGGGACAACCCCTAGGTTGGGGAGGAGAGTTGTGAAAGGATAGTTTGCAATGACTGGCCGTGCTGCACTGATTGCACTCAACAGTGTACTTTTGCCAGCATTTGGGACTCCTACTATCCCAACATCAGCCACAAGCTTAAGCTCCAACTCTGCCCACCTGCAATACCAGGACATCAAATTGTGACTAGAGATGACAATAAATCACAACATCACACTTGGGGAAAGTGCTAATCTTAGTCCAGATGGCACATAAGGCAACCATAACACAATATGGAGTTAATATAACAGCTCTCTGACAGCCGGAGCTGGCTACCGGATTTCAGAGATGAATACTGGTGACAAATAACAATGTGAGTTGGAAGAAGGAAATCACAATGGAAATTGTGCTATTCAGTAACCTAATCCCTAAACCCTAAACATGCAGCAAACCCTATGTCCAAGTTATCATCATAGATGAATTTGTGATTATGCTGGTTCAGGTAGATAACATCATGTTCCAGTTGCGTTGAAGGAAATTTAGTGTCGTGGGTATTGGGACCTGACATTTCTGCCCCTTCTTCACCATTCTCTGCAAGCTGCGGTGCTTTGTTGCGCCCAGTCTTGAAGGAGGAATTTCCCCGCCCTCCTCGGCCACCAGGTAGCAAAAGCTCCCTTTGGCCTGGTGTAGTCAACTCCAGCAAAATGTCTCCATTACCAATTAAGCCCTGTCCACCCAATGCCTCCCTAATTACAGTTCCTGGAGGCACCTTGACAACACAGTCAGTGCCCAATGCACCAGCCCTGCCTTTCCCTTGTCCATGATCACCTCTTCCAGCCCTGAAGTGCACATTTCGGCGAAATGGTAAAAGAGAATTCATTGCAGAATCAGCTTCAATGAAAATATTCCCTCCATTGCCGCCATTACCACCTGATGGACCACCAAATGGAACATGTTTCTCCCTTCTGAATGCCACTACACCATTTCCTCCATCTCCAGCTTTGACATATATCTTAGCTCTGTCAAAACAGCGCATCACGGCTGGCACTCCTCTCTTCTCCTTCTCTGTGAGGTCCAAATTGTCATCATCTTTCTCAAAAAATTTACCTTTGCTGAAAGCTTGAGGAGCTCCCCTCCTCATACGTGGGGCTCCTCCCCCTACCCAGATAGACTCCATCTCATCACCTGAAGAATTTTCATCTCTCCTATTTGCTTGGCTTTCTTCAAGAGGCTCCAGATCTTCTTGGGTGGTAGCCTGCTCATAAAATTCCATAAATGATGACTTGATCTCTTTGTCTTCATTTCCCACACCATCTTCACTCGCTAGCTCTACCTGCCATGATTTTGAGAGTGGAATTCATTCAGTAATTGGTCATAAATGGGATTGATTTGCCTTTCTTTCTGCTGACCACAAAATCTTCTTGCAATTCACATGCAACACCCATGAATGCAACACATTCTTCCAACTGTTGCAGATTCTGACTGTCATATCATATCGGTTGTGAACAGAACTGAGCAACAAGCCATAGATTTCTTGCAAATCTGGGTGGGAGACTTTTCCCCCCTCTTGGACACGAATGGAGTGGTCCATTGCTGCACATCTGATATGATGGGAATTCATGATTTTGTTATGTCCAGAATTGACTGCAAGCAGTAAGTATTGATTTGGGTGGGGGGGAGGAAGAAGGAAAGATTGCACACCATTGTGGAATCAAAATCAGGAAGAAGCATGAGCGGGGAAGCACCCATGTCCTCCTCCTCCCGCACTAAGCCTGCTGCAGTGCTGAAGTCTTTCTCCTCCTTCTTCTTTACCCGCCACCGCCGCCCCCTCCTCGTCGGTACCATCCCTTGGACATTTCTGAACTGCCAATTTGAGAACAAATGATGGGCAGGAGGAAGATGAGCACTGCCGCCTCCGCCGCTGCTGCTTCTGGCTATCATCACAGCCTTTCTGCTTGCTCTGACAGAAGAAACAGCGAGTGGGTATTCCGTCTGCCACAGGCAGAATCTCTTCAGACCCTCCATGCCCCCGTCCTCTTCCTCTTCTTCTGCTCTTCGTAGATATCTCTCTTCTGTCTCTTGTTCCCTCTTGTTCCCTCTTGTTCTTGTCCCGCAGGAAATGGCTACCGGTATGTGACCCAGATTGACCTTTGTCCGCGGACGCTGCGCGACTTTGGCTCACCTTTTCAGATTTGGAGGATCTTGTACCGCTCCTCTCTTCTTCCTACATACCATTCGACGACACCCACAAAGCCCTTTGAATGCTGCTAGACTGACAGGAGGAGAAGAAGACGAAGAAGAAGACCTAGATGAAAAGCATGGAAGAAGAGTCTTCTGTTGGGTTGAGAGAGAAATCAACAGAAATGATATCACTCGTTTTTTTATGTTGAGCTATGGTGCTTTGAAGTTTGGGAGCAGCAATGTGAAGCAATGCATGACTATCATTTTTCTTCCTTCATGAAAACCGGTGTGTCACATACTTCAGCTGTCACAAACTGATGTGGGGTTTGGGAAATGCAAATGCTTATTATGAAGAAGGATAGTGTGCAGGAGCAGCAGGAGGTGAAGGAGGAGATAGGGTGCAAGTTGTTGTCCACTGGTGGTGGGTCTTGACTTTATGGTGCTCAAGTGTGTTTGATGCAGATTTACTTTGATGTTTTCCATGATTTCATCTACTTGATGATGAGATTTTTGCACCTGCAAATGGGTATATAGCACTCCACCTTTGCCATAAATTTTAGAATACCATCATCTCTATTTTGTTGTTTCTGAATGGAAGGTTAGGGTTTAGGGTTTAGAACTGTTACAAACTGAAGTAGGGTTTGGGAAATGCAATGCTTACTATGATGAAGGACTGTTGGTGTGCAGCAGCAGGAGGAGAATAAGGAGATAGGGTGCAATTTGTTGTCCACTGGTGGTAGGTCTTGCCATAACTTTTAGAATACCATCATCTCTACTTTGTTGTTTCTGAATGGGAAGGTTAGGCTTTAGGGTTAAGAGGAGTGAGCTTCTAATGCTGCAGTTTTGTATGTTAATTGTCTTGCAACTAGAAGAAGCATATATTAACTATCAATTAAAACCGAATGTTATTGTCTCTCAAGTGCTTGCCAACAATCAGTGCTTCTGAAAATCAGACAGAACCCCATGACACAGAACCCTTCATCCAAATTTTTTTGGTGAAAATTTTGAGCAGATTCTTTTGCACTTTATATGCACCCACACTTTCAGGAGCAGATGAAGTCAGTGGGGAGTGATGGCAGCTAGTTGACTGCCATAAATGATGCAAGGTGATCATCTACTATTTTGTGAGACCTAATTGCATTCTCATTGCTCACAAAGTAGCACTGAAGTACCTCATGTCTGGTATATCAGTGCTCAATGTTACGAACCACACGACTTTCTTAACCAGAAAAGTAGGACACATCCTTACCCTTTCAGGAAGTACCTGGTCTTCATAGTGGTGAGTCTGTGAGATGTGATTTCATGGATGGAATTCTAGTGACACAAAGTTAGTGGTGCCCATGCAGCTGGAGGAGTGACAAAGCCTGTACAAAACATGTCATAGTTTGCATCTATACATGCTTCTTGGCCTAGAAGGAAGTGCGCATCCTCCTGAAGGTGATCCATTTCTTCGTTCCAACAGCCATAGAATGTTGCATCTTGACACAAGCTCAAAACCAAGATCAATGGACAACTCTCTGCTGATATGGGATTGAATGGTTGTCTGGAAATGTATGCAGCAGTTGTTAACACAAATTATGCACCTCTAACAAATCAGAGGCTCTCAAATGCTAAAACATCACCCACTGACTGTGGTTGCAGGATGATGCAACCAGCAAAGACCCAAGCTAGTTTGAGGCAATTATCAAAACTGCTGGCCCTTGTGGCACAAGCCTCAAGTGCGCAGGGATGTGATCTTCCTTTCTTGTGAAGCAGCTGGTAGTGGCAATATTATTTGTCACATAAGGACCCAAAAAATGGGTACATAGTTGCGGAGATTATCAGGTGTTGGCTTGACTATCATCATTCAGCTGAAAGCTAAAGGAAGAAAAGTCTGGGGATCCAACAAACTCCAAATTGGGTGTCAGAGCTGCTCTTCTACAGTGAAGGACAATGACGTGTGACCATTATTTGAAGTAGCATTGCAATGTTGGGGTGAGACTTCTGGATTCAACAAGTAAACAAGCAACTGACTGGTTTTGGCAACAATACAATGAGTCTCTCTCGGATGATGGCAGCTCAACACCAGTTCATGGTACCACTTATCCTTCTGACACTTGATGGGCTTTTCCTTGTGGCAGGTGTACCCACGAACATTGCTAGCAATAAAAGGACACGGAGTGTATAAAAGGAAAGGAAAGCCATCTGAACTCATTTGAGTTGGTGTAAGGAGTGTGAAGATATCACGACGAGGTCATGAACAAAAGAGATTGCTCACAATTGTAAGCCATACTGAATATTTTGGACTCATGCATTATTCAATTGGGTATGAAGGCTAAAGAATCACTCAATCAACTATCCTTCATTGCCAAAGGATGCATCTCCTTTTGTCAATTGGGTGAGTTGATTGCTCCTTCTAATTGGATTTTGTTGCACATACAATTGAACATTAGAAGCATACAATTTTTCATGCAATATCAAAATGACAATTTTATTTTATTTTTGGGAACAATTACATTTATGTTGATATGTTTATACGTTACATGTATACCATTTTAAATAATTTTTTCAAAAACAAAACTTTCAATATCTTCGTGTGATTGAGCATTTGTTATTAGAAATAAATAAAATTACATTACTAAACAAAAGTTTCTATTTACTTAAAGGTTTTTGAAACTATACATTTTTCTTTCATAATAATGTGCAATGTCATATGACCATTTTAAAATAGTTTTATGCTAAATTTCAAAAAAGATTATCCATATTGACATAGTTTGACACATCATTAATAACAAAAATTATTTCAAAATATGAATTTATGCATTAAGACAAAAGAAATGAATGGTGTTATAATCATTTTTAAATATGTAGTTGTCACATGGTAAGTGGATTTTTTTATTGATTCTAATTAATTTTTGCATAGTGGATACAATAATGATTATTTCAAATAATTAAAAAAGAATTTTAAAAAGTTATGTTCTTTGAAATGAGTGTTAAGAATTCACCCAAAAGAAACAAAGATTTTTTTAATTTTCTTGTGAGGCCTTGGCTTTGGGGGGAAACACTATCATCCAACAATGGTGTTACGTGTTACCTTAAATGGTAACCTTCACACAAGAAGGTTCAACAAATAGGGTTTTGGACATGTTCACATTACTATTGGGTGGGTATTGGATTCATTGGTTCAAAATTGTTGATCCAATTTCAATGTTGAAAAAACTTATTTAAAATTAGGTTGGAATTAAAATTGAAGGTTAGTGGTGGGGATTGGAACCAAAGTGGGGAATCAACCTTCAAATCCAATTTGTTTTAGTTTAGTTCCAAAATGAACTTGCATTGAAATTGGACCAATTTTTTAAATGAATTTCAATTCCAAGATATGGTTTTGGGTTTTAAAGGTCATCATTTTTTTTCTTTCATCACCTTTGTTTGTGACTCATAAATTTTATGTTGTTTGGTTTATTTAGTATTTAATGGGTTTTGTTGAATCCCCATTTATATTTACAAATCCACAAGTAAATAGAATCCAACTCCATAAAAATACACATATCAATTTAATTAAATTGAAAACATCTAATGTAAAAATGTAAATTACTAAACAATCAAATTTTGGTGAAAATAATCAAATTATTGATATTAAAAATATATCTTACAAATAAAAAACATAATTAATAGTTTTGAGCATGGCGAATTATAATGTTGGTTCAAATATATTCATTGGCGGAGATTTATTTGAGTTTATACAAACATTTTATATCAAGTCCCACAATATAGGTAATTCCATTTGCGAAACTACAATTAGGAAAAAAAAAAGGTTTGATTTATTTCCATGGTTTTAATGCAAAATTATTGCTGAAAATACAATGGTTAAATTTAGCATATTGTCATAATAATGTATTTTTATTGCAAACTTGCAATAAAATGATTTGGCACCAAAATATATTTAATCTTGAATTGGAGTTAGGAATTTGCAAAGGATTATCCAAAATATATTATGACCTCACAAAAGGAGATGTTGGATTTCAAGAAATTAATAAAAAATCATTTATCATAGTTTTTATAAAGTTTTGAAACATATGTTTTCTTATTGCAAATTCACAATCATCAAATAAAGTTTTTCTCATAATATTAAAACTTGAAAAATATATATTAACATGAGGACCTATTCGATTTCTTGCACAATATTTATAATTGTTTTGTCAACCCTAAATAAGATATTTTTTATTTCCATGTGTGTACATTATTCACATTTCCATAAGAATTTATTTTAAATTAATAATTTTAATTTTAAACTTAATTTGAATTTGTAATAATACTTTGAACAATAAGTTTTTCGCATATCGAATACACATGATTATAAAACAACACACATTTAATTTTTTTTGAAGAACCTTGTCTACCGTTTGTTAAAGTTGATAAATCTTGTTGTTAATCAATCATTAGTCTATAATGGTGTAGGAATGCAACATAAAGTTATTCCCTAATGTTGAAAGATCCTTCAACATTAGTTTATACTAAGCATATGCAAACTTGACAAGGGTGTAAGGAAACCAAATGAGGTAGTAGTTATGGTTGGTCACCAAACTCATTATCAAAACTTTTACAAATATTTTCACAAGAGTTGTTGGATCTTCATTTAGAAAATTGTTGAATTTGGAAAGGATCATGAGGATGGTGACCTTTCTCAAATTGTTAAGAATAATAATAAGAAAACTTTTAAAGAACATCATTAGGTCAATGTGATGCATGCAAGAGTTGAGTGAATTAACATCGAATGCAGGCCTTTCTAGTATCAAATGAACACCATCTACGACCCATACAAACTTTTTATCTTGTGGTTATCATTCTCTTCCATGCTCAAATGTAATCAAAACTTGTGACTTGTTGACCCCACAACTTTTTTTCAACTTTTAAAATATTTTTTATGATTGGTTGAAGATGTTATTTCCTTAATTTAGGATGAAGAATCTTATCACTTTTAAGCATTGTTAAATTTGGCTTGGGTTTAATTAACATGACATAAATAAAAAATTAAGTGTTATTTGAAACGCAAAACAACTTGCAAAACATCATATTTTGGAGGAATCAGTTAGCACTCCCAATAAAAATTAAGTTCAACAACAAAAATGGTCCTTTTAATGAATAGTCCAACTTCACCATCAACAAAATGTCCTCTAGGAAATCCAACACAATTACACATTTAAAGGTTTTTTAATCAATAATCAATGGGACTTGGGGCAATTTTTTAACAATCAAAATCATTTTACTCAAGTTGATTTATGTGTTACAATATTTGTAAAGTGATTTTAAAAGTATTTCTAGGCAACAAGCTTAGCCATGCTTCTTCCTTGATCTTCATTAAACGCCAAATGTGATGTGTAGGGAGTATAAACTTACTTGTGAATTTGAATTTTTTTATCTTGCACATATGATGTTGATTTTCAATTCAAATTCCCTTCCAATCCAACAATTTCCAAAAACACTTCAATCTATGCAAAAAAAACATTAAAAAACTTAATAGCATCACCTTTCGATGACACACCAAAATGTGATATAGATTTTTCATTCATATTTACTCCTAGTTTTAAAAGGTGAATTCCCTGACCAAGTTGTTACAAATGAATGATTCAACATAAGCCTAAAACAATGGATTGCATTTGTAACGTAAAAATCATTTAATTTAATGTGAAAAGAAATTAAATGTTTAAGTTCAAAGGTTTAAACTTAAATTCGGAAAGAATGCATTTCCTTATGCACTATGTTGGGAGATGGAAGACTCTTTGCGCCCCCCTTCCTTCAAATGGCTCTAGATTTCATTTCAAACATCCAATTGCATATATCTTGGTTGGGTTTAAAGTTGGAAACAAGGTGTTCAGAAATTTTAAGTTGTGTGATCTCAATTTATATATTATTCTTCAAACAATTGACCTTTAAATTATTAGATCAAAACGTGATGAATTAATTATCAACTATTATATAAAATATCAAAAGAATAAAAACATTGGACATCCCAATAGTGCTAAATGTTACAATTGAAGAAAAGTTCTACTAGCCTTTTCATTGAGTTATAAAATGATGAAAAACCCCAAAGATGCATTACAATCCTTATATTTTCAAACCCATTATAATTCACATTAAATCCCCACATACATAAGAAAACACATGTAAATATTTGCAATTACTGCACATGGACATGTCAATAGGGTTCACAATAAGACATTTTAAAATGAAATGATATAGAAAAATGCAATTTGAATCTTTATGTAATTCTAAACCATGATCCATGATTCCATTAAAAAAGTTCATTATTTTATGTTTGTTGTATATTTATTAAAATTCATCATTATGTATAATTTTTTATTTGTGTTATCACTATTAATCATTTTTTTAAAGATCCACATTGATGATTTTACCATATGTTTGTGACATTTGAATAGCTTGTACATTTTGTAAAAAGTTTAATGTGACAAAAAGTGAGTCACCCTATCATGCAACTACTTATTTGTGAAAGTATTATTTGAATATTATTTCATTAAATCAATGTGCTTTAAAGTTAATAAAAAAAGTTCAAAATACAAATGAAATGAAATTGTTACATGTGGTGGCTTTCAAAGTTTTTCATTTATTTTCTAGAAATTAGATCTAGAGTCAAAAATAACATTTCATTTTGTATACAATGTTGTCATTAAGGATAAGTAATTCAAACTTGACAACAAATGCATCTTGCTTGATTATATGTATTTTAATGCATTGAACCATTTATCTACTTAACACCATATGGTTTATTATAGAATATGACAAACAACATATTTTATGTAGAATAAATACTTTTCATAGCATGAACTTTCTTATATGGAAAATAAAGACAAATACAAAGGATTGCAATCCATATGTCAAACAATGAACTTATGAACATTATTTTGGAAAAAAATAATAATAATTTAAAGTCCAATACTTATACATATTTGGGAATTAATAAGAGTGGTTAATTATTGGTATTACCATATTTTATTCACAATTTAAAGTGAAAGTGTATAAATATTTCACCAAATGGTTTTTAGTGTATGACATTATAACATGCACATAAAATGAAACAATTAAATTCCAAGGTGGTTTTCAGTACATGGGCATATTTTATGAAATGGCACTCCTCCACACGTGAGTTAGGGTACTTATGTTTATAACTTATTGTTTTGTGATCAAATGGATGAAACATGCCCCATTCAAATTATGGATGAAACTTCCCCCACATGGATGAAAATAATAATAAAATTGAACTATTTAAAGGAAAGGGAGATTTGGATTGGACCTCCACCTTCTTTTATCTCAAACTTCAATTGAAGCACGCAAGCTTCTTCTTGCATTTCAAATCTATAATTAGGTTTGAAAATGGGCTTAAACTTGTTGCTAACAACAAGTTTGATGTGATTTTGATTGGTAGTGATGATGGTGAACATTTTATTGTGAATATTGTGACAATGACCAATATGTTTTTAATGAGCATTGCTATGTCAAGTTGTTTTGATCGATGACAATAGATTGTGAATTGTTGAAGGCAACACTAACTATGATTGTGATGTTCTTGCAATGGCAAGTGTAACATTAGCAACATTTGATTGGTTGTTGCAAAAGGTGGCAATGGCAATGGTGATTATTAGTGGTAGCCTTGCAAGAGCATTTTTGTTGGTAAATTTTTGCAATTTTTAGACTTGGTCAACTTATGCAAGCTTTCCTTTTTAAACAATGATAGACTTTTGCAACCTTTAGTGGTGATATCAATCACAACAATTACAATGAGCACAACAAATGGAATTGTTACAATAGATGGAGGTTATAAGAGCAACACTTTGGTGAATATAAAACAATTTTATAGTTGCATCCAACAATGACCATTGTAAGGAGGTTGCCCTTCTCCTTGTTGTGCAACTTTTGTTGGGGTTCAATTTCTTAGGTAAAGATTTAAATTACATAATGATATGGTAATCAAAATACTTGATATAGACCACAACACTTACCATAAACAAAATTAAATGTAGAACTAATATGTTTCCTTTTGAGTTGCATTACATTATATATATATATAATTGAAATCAAAATCTTATGCACTCATATGAGAATCCACATTTCACACCATTTTACACAAAACCTTTTAATAAAACTCTCACCAAACATAAACACACACTTTTGAGGTGTAAGAAATTCAACTTCAAAAAAATAGTCTCCATGCACCTCCTATGAGGATAAAGTGAAGGAAGGTCTAAATATATTTTCACACTAACTAACCAATATAAGTTTTAGGCTTTATTTGGGCTTAATTATTGACCTCATTGGCCATACACCTTATTATTCTTGACATGACCTTAATCTTCAAATGATTTTATAAGATATTAGGAAATGACATTGTTGTACAAAATCACTTTGTAATTGAAACTTTATTTAAGTTCAAAATAAAATTAATTTGAACAAAATTTTACCTTCAAATCTTACTATGATCAATCCCAAATTGAAAGTGCAAGTTGAAGGTTTTGGGAGTGCTTCTTTTGATACTTTAACATATTTCTCATTAAAATATATTTTAGTGTGAAAGGTTGCAATGAGCATCTTATGTTAAAGGTATACTTTCACACACTTCCAACTAAAGGGTTTCAATTAACAAAAGTGAGAAATTTTTATTCATTTTTTAATATTTGGCTTTCAATGCGTAGCCACAAATATAAAAGCTTGATTAAAGATTTGTATAAGTTCATATGTGGTTTATAGCCAAATTTTGACTAATTCATCCTAGGGATTATTGTTAATTTGGATGATCACCATTTAGGCTACATTAAGAATTTTTTTATTAAAACATTGACAACTTGTCATTCCCTAGAGTTGGTAACATGCCTAATTAAGGTCGTAAAAAATAAGAAAAAATTGTGTTTCATTATTACCTTGATCTTTATTTTAAAATTTTGACATTTTGAAGCTTATCACTTATGTTTGTTGGGCATCAATATTTAGATTTACCTTTTTATGTAGATCAATAATGATTTAAAAATTGAAACCATTGACGAAAATAATCAAACATTGAATAACACAATTCAACATTCATGGTTTTGAGAGTTTAATGACATTATGCCTTTGGTAATATGCTTGAATGGTCATGTGCATCAAGAAAACACCATATGTCATAACTTTGGTCTTCTTTAATCCCTTTATTTATAATTTGGTGTTGAGAAATGCAATATGAGTAACATCTTCACACAATTGTCAATTGATGGGCTTTATGGAACGATGCCCATTGAAACAAATAGGAAACACATTTGACAAAACACATTGTTAACCAGTTCCAAAAGTCAAAGGTTGTTTTTTTTTTAAAAACAAATAAAATTTCATTTCATGCAACATTGTCTCCCAATAAATTATAACACAAAGATTATGTGAGAATAAGATGTAGCAAATAAAGGCTTTGTGTGTATGTAAGTAGCAACCATTTGTTGCATATAGGTAATAGTTTAATGATTTCCATAATAGTTACAAAATCCATAAGTTTTTGTATTATATATATTTGATATTTTAAAAGATCAATAATAGGTTTTTGTCAAGTTTACCATTAAATACTTTTAATAGAGCAATTCATGTATTTCCACCCATTGTTCATGGTTAGATTTATGTGAGACATGATGTTACTTGAATGGTGTACCATACATAAATGTTTTTACAAGTTTTATAAACACCCTACATATAACTTGCATCCTTTCATTTTCTGTGCATCTTATTGCAACATGATGTTGATGCTTGAAAAATGCAATTTTACCCCTTTAAACATTAAAAACTTACAAATCAATTATATGTTAAATTTTCAGTCCATTGCCACGGATGACATCCCTTTACTTAACGTAGGTTAATAAACACATATCATGATTTTAATAATTGATTGTAAAAATAAGACAATTCATTTCCCTTGTCTTGTGATTTATGGATGAAATTCATCCATGAGCACTCATATTCATAATGGACAAAATTTATCGATCATTGTTCATTTTATATTCACAATGAATGAAATTCATCCATCACTATCCATTTTCATTTATAATAGGTATTTAAAAAGGTTCTTTAACCAATGGGCCATGTGGAAGCTTGAAATTGTTTTAAAGCTAGGTTTGCAATTAGTATAAATAGATGTAGTGTCCTTTCTATCCCCCAATAATTCCCCTTAATATGTTGAACACCAAAAGTACACAACCTTGCACTATAGCCTTGTTACCATGAACACCAAAACCATCAAGACAAAGGGATTTTCAAAGGCATGAACACCAAGGCAAACTTTGACAAAATTAAGTTTAGTTTTAAATTGGAACACATAACATGAAGATCAAATACAAGAACATAAAAACCAAAGACAAAACATCAAACTTAAAATTAAAAACAAAAACATGAAATGTGCAAGATCTTGCTCTAGAACCATAGCTTTATTATGACAAAGTGTGAAAACATCAACACAGAAAAACAAAACAAGGCTATGGTGCAATATCATACCTAAGATTAGTGTTGAATAAATTAAAAATAATGGGAGGTACTACCTTTATTTATACCATTTTAAATACTTAGTTTTTAAAAAAATTCATGGAAGTTTCCATATGCCCACTATTGAAAAGACCTCCTTGAAAGCCTTCCTAAATTATAAGTTAATTAAAAGTAGACTATAGTTAACTATAGACTATGGATGAAAAATGGATAATGATGGATTAATTTCATTCATTATGTATTAAATTCATCCATGACGTTGTTAATGATGGTGAGGCTAGTGGTGTTGTTAATGATGGTGAGGCTAGTGGTGATGTTAGTGATGGGGATGTTGATGTTGATGCTAAGGATGTTATTTGTGACATTTTTTCTTTTTGTTTCATGTTTTCAATATTTTTCATGTTATGAATAATTATTATTTTTACTATTATTTTGTAGACTTCACGACCTTGTTTTAAATTGTCTTATGTTTGTGGTTGGAGTTAAATTTTAGGTTTAGTTTAATTATAGTTTTTCCTAGCTTTCAAGTGCAAGTCGAGAATTTTGTGATCATGATAGTTTTCATGCATATTACATTGATTAATTTCCAAATTGTTTGAAGCCCAAGTTGCAAGGATTCACTTTGTTTGCATGTACCCATAAACTGACTACCATGTAAATAGGTTTTCAATTTAAAAAATCATATATAATTTGGGTGAGTTATTCTAAGGTCAATTTTTAAAAATTACTTAATGTCCATGAGATCTCAATGATTGATATTTATGAACAATTGAAATTGCTACCAAATCTTATGAAAAATTTGACATATGATTTTTTCAATATTTCTTCAACCATTTTCTTGTCCATTAAACAATTTTGTGGAATTTCAAAAACTATTTTGGTTTCTTGAACCTCTAAAGTTTAGATCTAACAATTACCATCACATGCCATGAAAAACCCTTTGCAAAACATTATTACTTATTTCAAAATAATTATTTAAAAAAATTGATATAGGTTTTCAAAAACTCACAATGTGTTTCTATCTTAAACTAAAATGTTTGTTTGCATTTTATCCAACATGCAAAATGCAATTTTTTAGCCAATGAATTTGAGGTTCTTTCACACTTGTTGACCATGGCCATTATGTTAAAAACCCATTTGATGGCTTCATATAATTACACACACAAAGCGGACATCAAAAAATAAAAATGGTAATTTAAAACCATATTTCTTTTGCACCCACAATGATTGTCACATGAAAGGCAATTAGAGGGATATTTTTAAAATGTCCATTAAAAATGAAGTTATGACCTTTTTTTTCTTGTGAAACAAAAGGTTGAAATTACTAAATATAAGTCCAAAAAATTAAAATATTTGAAGCATATTTCAACATAATTTCACTAAATGAACTTGAAATCATAGGTGACAATCCAAAAATTCCATTCACAAGATCTTAAGTCATAGCTAATAGTGCCTCTTGACTTCTCTCTACTTCTTCTCATTCCAATTTCCTCTTCATGCTTATTTGAATTTTTTTAAAATTCAAATATTGATTTTTCAGCTCTTCGAAAGTTGAATGTGTGTAAACAATGTGTCTACTTGTTAGAATTGAACATATTGAAGTTTATTGTAAGTGGAATTCTTTCATTGAACCATGGTAATTGTGTGATTGGAATGATGATAGATAGGCCAAACCTCATGAACTTTTGGTAGAAATATTTACAATTTGAGCAAGTGCAAGGATTTGTGATGAGAGAACATTCTTCAATTATAAGTAAGTTTTGGTAGAAATATTTATAATTTGAGCAAGTATGAGGATTTGTGAGAGAGGATTCTCCAATTGTAACTAAGTTTTGGTACAAATATTTATAATTCAAGCTAGTATGAGGATTTGTGAGAAAGGATTCTCCAATTGTAAGTAAGTTTTGGTAGAAATATTTACAATTTGAGCAAGTGCAAGGATTTGTGATGAGAGAGCATTCTTCAATTATAAGTAAGCTTTGGTAGAAATATTTATAATTCGAGCAAGTATGAGGATTTGTGAAAGAGGATTCTCCAATTGTAACTAAGTTTTGGTACAAATATTTATAATTCAAGCCAGTATGAGGATTTGTGAGAAAGGATTCTCCAATTGTAAGTAAGTTTTGGTAGAAATATTTACAATTTGAGCAAGTGTGAGGATTTGTGAGAGAACATTCTTCAATTATAAGTAAGTTTTGGTAGAAATATTTATGATTCAAGTAAGTATGAGGATTTGTGAGAGGCAATTCTCCAATTGTAAGTAAGTTTTGGTAGAAATATTTACAATTTGAGCAAGTGCGAGGATTTGTGAGAGAACATTCTTCAATTATAAGTAAGTTTTGGTAGAAATATTTATGATTCAAGCAAGTATGAGGATTTGTGAGAGGCGATTCTTCAATTGTAAGTAAGTTTTGGTAGAAATATTTATAATTCAAGCAAGTATGAGGATTTGTGAGAAAGGATTCTCCAATTGTAAGGAGGTTATAAAGTTCTATTTTAGCACACTATAAGTATGACCCTTTGCCTAGGTATGACATGGAGCTATCTATTGGCTCCATCTTTTGTTGTCAATACTAAGCTAGTTTTGATGAATTAATGACAAAGATACATGCTTGAGATTTGAAACATTGGCTTAAAAAATTGGTTACATTTGGGAACAAGCCATGCTAAAACTTGTTACTAGTACCCAATAGAAAGATGACTAGCCCTACTAGGCTCATTGCATTCTAGGGTAGAATGGGCCCATTCCATAATACATAGCCAATTTTGATGTCCTATACAAATACATGTTCCTAGTGGAAGGGGCACATTCCATGGTACAAAAAATGCCATGGAATGTGCCCTAGCCCACCTCTAGTGTCTGGCTTGGAGTTGGACATTGTGGATCACTTTGAGATGGTTCTCTTAATTGTGGAATAAATAGCAAGGCCAACTTGGATTGTGGGGCAGGTTTTTGACAAATTTTAGGTGTGTGGTGGGCATGAGGAACTGCCCAATTCTAAACTTTTCTTTATTTCCTGGTGTAATAAGAAAGTTTTTTTTTTGTTTTGGGGGGGGGTACTTTGAAGAGAGAGAGAGAGAGAGAGGAAAAAAAAACCTATCAACTAAAATGTGATTTCTCAGCTGCCCAGTCAATAGAAGAGAATGACCCATCACAAAAAAAACTAAATTAAAAAATATAAATATAAATATAAAAAATATT
>Ga0116231_10004776_pt1 | contig 27204 bp, 17 predicted proteins | sample S1TSphgellanicum_2_FD_89695 | JGI IMG/M metagenome (GOLD analysis project Ga0116231, IMG submission 89695) | Host-associated microbial communities from peat moss isolated from Minnesota, USA - S1T2_Fd - Sphagnum magellanicum MG | ecosystem: Host-associated > Plants > Peat moss > Unclassified... | reverse complement strand
TTTAATTATTTTATTAAATTTGTGTTTTTTTTTTTTTTTTTTTTTTTATAATTTGTGTTTTTTTTTTTTTTTTTTTTTTAAAAAAAGTTTTATGTTATTTTTTGTTTTTTTTTTTTTTTTTTTTTTGGCAGTGCTGAGATTCAAGGGGGAAAAACAAAACAAAAAAAACTGATAGGTACCGATGCATCGCACTTTAGTCAGTAGCAATTTTATTGTAGCGCTTGCACCTTGACATCAAAACTAGCTTGGTACATCACTAGTGGTGGTGAGCATGAATATTATAAGCCGTCTGGATTACCAAGATTGCCGTTACTATCCTCTCCAGGGTGGCGAGAAGAGGTTGAAGGTATGAAAACACCGATTCCGTCGTACGCTGGAGTTGTTGGAAGAAAGTCGATAATAACTCCATGAACGACCTCACTGCACTCCTGACGGCGTCAAAAGCCCACAACGCTGCCTGACAGAAGCGTTCCACTGCCCTCCTCATGTAACCATACAATTGCGAAAACCATTCTTTCCATGTTCTGACGTGCTCACGAGGTTCGGCGAAGTACTCACGAGGTTCGGCGACGTGCTCACGAGGTTCGGCGACTACAACGACGTCCCAGGAATCGAATATTAAGGTGCCGTTCAAAATCCATAAGATAAGATCAGCTACATATAAACTGGAAGAACGAAGAGAGATGAAGAATAAATATATCTAGCATGAAGCAGAATCTGCTGAAAGTTATCAGGTTCGGAGAGATCGAACACACACCCGCTGGAGGGGGAAGCAGCAGTAAACGGGTCGGTTCCGGGGTCCTTACCCCGGAAAAACAGCTTGCCAAACTCTGAGCCAATGATTGTAACGTTGAAATCACACTTTCGATTCTGGATACTGTGGCTTCTCTGTGTATCTGTTGGAGAGAGGCTAGCACCGCATCATCATTATCACCGAAAATTGGAAGTACGTTCTCGTGACGCATATTTAGCAAAATTGCCGTTAGTTCACCTCTCTTTTCCGCGTTTGGGATAAGCTCCCCCAATCTGCGTTGCCATTCCGACGTCGCTGCCATTCCGACCTGCCTTAGCCGCCAGGAGACGAGGACAAAAGAATATAAGCTCAAAAGATTCACAGAAATGAAGAAGACAAGATGAAATTCACGGAGCCGGACTCAAATACTGACAGTAATCCTGCAAAACTCAATCCAGGGAGGAAAAAATATCATTTTGAAGTACTCGTCTTACCGGAATTCAGATTGGGGAGCTTGGAGCTGCGAGGGCGTACTGTGAGTTTGTAAGCTTCTTTCTAGATGCCAAACTCAAATGATTTCTCGTAGACTAGCGGCTGGTCTGGACAGTGTGTCTCTCCAGGCTCGATCGCACGCACAATATTTCTTGTGAGGTACAAGAGAAAAAATAGACAAAAGCTTGAGTCGAGTCGTCAAACAATTGATTTCTGAAGAGCAAAGATTGAATGTAAAGGTATACAACACTGCGAATCTAATTTAAACGAGTTCTACTTGGAACAAGACGTCGGGGAAATGCATAGGGGTGTTGTTTCTTGAACCCAACTCTGTAAACCAAAGCCACAGTCGGTTGTAACCTAATAATAGTCGGTTCAAAGTTCGACCGAATAATAGTCGGTTCAATGGACTACCCGACTGTTATTTGGTCATTTATTAGTTGGACTTTGAACCGACTATTATTTAATAAATGACCGAATAACAGTCGATTTAATAAATTTTGCCTTGTGGTTGTCATTGCAATGCCCATGTCATTTTATAAGTCTTAAAATTGATTAAAATGGACTTGGTTTAAAAATCTCAACTTGAATATCAACACGATGCACAAAATCATTTTTCAAATTTTTGAAAATTATAAAAGCCATGGATTTTTTAACTTAAAATTCATATATTGCATCTTTAACTACCCTTATTATGTGAATTATGTTATGCTCTGTTGATTGATTGATGAGGTGTGCGTTACGAATTTGGAATTAGTAAGATATTATATCAAAGAAACATAAAAACAAAATAAATAATGAGTTGAATTTCAAAACTATATTTATGGATTTTTGAATGTGCTAAGGAGGAACATTTTTTCAAAAATCCATATCATATTGGAGGAAGAAATATTTTATGATTTTTTTACTTTGATGTTTAAGAAAATAGGAACTCTAGATGTGCCATTAATGACATGGAAAAAATATGGGGGAAATCAATGTAAACTAATTGAAAGTTTCAAAATTTGACCAAGATTTTTAATAAGTAGGGATTTGGTTCTATCACAAATTGATCCACCCATTTGTGCACAACCCTTATTGTTTTTTGACACAAAGTTACACTTAGAGAGCTATTAGAATTAGAACATAGTATGAAGTTTAGAATGTTGTTGGTGTTGGAAACCATAGATTTTTCATGTTTTTAATTCGGATTTCTATTTTTAAGATTACAAATTTTTAATATGTTTAATTCTAAGTAAAGTTAATAGTACAAATTTGATAAGGAAACTTTGATTTTACTCTATAATTTTTATGTTTTGATTTTTTGATATCTAATTATATTTTGACCACAAATTTTAATTTCAATAATGAATCAAAAATTGAAAATAATGAACAATAGTTGTAGTAAGGAAATTGTGTAAAATATAGTTTGTTATAATTGTTTTGAACAATTGAAAAGTTACATATTTTAAGTGTTGAAATGAATGATTAAAATGGAATTTATATTGTTTTAAGGAGGCAGAAAGTAATTCTGGGATAGGAATTGTGCCTACCAATATGATCCCATTGTTGTTTTTTGTTTTTCATTAGCCAATCATAAGCATTGGTCAAGGTGGTTTGATCTCCCCTTAATTATAAAATAGCTTTATTTTATAGGTGGGGTTGGCAAAAAGTAAATACCCCTAGTTTGGGTTGGTAGCAAAATGCTTAATAATAATAATTCTTTTGTCATTTACTTTTGGCAATGAAAAAAATAATATTTGATAATTAACAAGTATACTACATACTAAAACTAATGTGGTTGAGGATTTATTTTTTCCAATTTTTGACATAACACATAGTATTTTCAGATTTTTTGGCAATTCCAAAAATAATCAATTATTGTCTAACAAGCCTAGGTACTATTCAACATTTTTTTGTGCGATTTTTTTCTAAAAGGAAAATTAAAAAATAGGGTTGCAAATTGTATACGAAAGTTTTTTTAATACACAATTCATTAGTATTACAGTATACAATTTGCAACCTTATAATTATTCCATTCACAAAATCCATCCTAACAACTAATAGGGTGTTACCATTAATGCTCCACTTGAAAATATTTTGGAACCACCTTAACCATAAATGGTCAGGGATGAAAGAATCAAATCATCAAAACCTTGCAAAATTTTATTTATAAAACATGCCACAGATTCAAAATATGTACAAAATATTAAACACAAAGGATAATTTAAAACACATCAAGTCAACACAAACTAAATGTAAAAAATTCTCCATCTCAACAACCAACCACTTGTAATGGGTGATGTGTGGAGATGGGAAGGTGTGTCATGAGACAGTGGAAGTCAAGAAATAATTAAGCCTACTATTACTATTGGATTTAAGATGGAGGATGTTTATATCCTTTATAACATAATTGAAATTCTTTGATGAAGAAAAGTAACCAAGATAGAAAAGGGAAGGCCCATTTTTAAGCTCCAAATAACATTGGCACAATTGTGTAATAATTAACATGTTTGTGTGAACATCGAAATACCTCAATTGCTAAAGGCAAAAATTGATCGGTGGGGTGTTGATCACAATAGTTTTTTTTTTTTACTTGAATTGCATTGAAGGCAACAAATCTTTGAATTGTGCAAGATCAAGGAAGTAAATCTACATGCATTAAGTCATTTATGACAACTTCAGCTAGGGTGCAAATTCCATTTTTGGTGAACACAAATTTGTCAATGGGAAGAATTAAGTGTGGCTAAAAGAAACACATGTGTTGTTATCATCCCACATGGAAGTCACATCTTGTGCAATGGTGGCAAAAATGTCATGATTTACATCATAGGGTCAATGGGATGTGTGCACACATATTGGAGGAGGTTTGCAATTGAAGCACATGGTAATGTAAACTATGTCCAAAATGTTATCAAGAAAATTGGGGAAAATAATTGAAAGGTTGGAACAATTAGGCAAATTATAAGCCAAATGCTTGCCCTAGGGTTGAAACATGATAAAATTTGGGCACAATAGGCTTTAAGTATCATGTGGAAGAACATCTTTAAAAAGTTATGATGGTGCAAATGTCCCGAAATGAAATCTTGAAAATGAACCTTTTTTTGTCCAATGAGTTGTTCAAAAGGAAAAAAACATGCCCATGTTGAAGGTAGTAAAAAATCACATGCTACTTTGAGGTGTTATTGGAAAAAGAAGGTGTTGTTATCAACTTGTGCTAATGCTTTAAAAAAGAAGGGACATTGGTTGACCATGAACCTAACAATTATGATTGACACTACAAGGGCCCAACTCCTTAAATAGGTTGTTAGGGTGATGGTGATTGTTGATATGTGCCCGATGTCACCAAAAGTTATGGGGAAAGAGGTTTGTTTATGAGCTAGAGGTCCTTTAGGGCTATCCAAGGACTTTGTACCCAAAAGGCATCCAAACACTCGAAGGAAGGAAAAGTCAAAGGAAATAAGAAAATCTATGAAGGTGGAAAAGGAGGTGTGCAACATAATCCCAAAGGCTACCTAAACATCGCCAAGTTTAAGGAGCAGGTCAATAGGTCGAACATCTTCTAACAAGATATACTTATTGAAAAATGATCTAAATGATAAGGTGCCTAATGGAATCCCCAACATTCTAATTCCTTTTGATGGTGTGTAGAACTTGGATGGGGTGTCAAAATTAGATAACAATCCAAAAGGGAACTACGTTACACATTTTTAAAGTTGAATAAAAAAAACCTATCACACATAATTCAATTTAAAAATGTTCATATGTAAACAATAAAATAAAGGGGGGAAGATGATGTGAACGTCATCTGTAATAGATAGAAATAGACAAAAGAAGAAATGGCTTGTTGTAAAACATAGTGCCTTAGCATGAGCTAAGACAAATAATGCCCTTCTTAAATAATCATTTTGACGAATTCCCATGGCAAATGGGATGATCGTGACATTGTCATCACAATTATGATGATTGTAAAACATAGGAGATTAAAATGCATAGAATGCACAAACAAACAAAAAAAAGTTATATGATGTCATCATTTGTTGTACAAAGTTTTTGAAATGTGACCCCTCTTGACATCAAATCCTCTTCTCCAATCCAAGGAGATTTGTATTGGAATTTGGGATAGTTAATATTAATTAGTACATTCATTAGGGATAAACATTAAGTAATAATTTTATAAAGAGGCTCATATGGGAATTTGGGTAGTTAGTATTGACAAATGCATTCATTATAGGTTTAAACTAAGTAATAATTATGTGAAATAGTTAGTTTACATAGTACAATCAATGAAAAATTTCAAATATAATTATAGTTCTCCAATCTAAATATCAAATACCTAGGAGGTAAATTCAACATATAATTTTATTTTTGCATTAGTTTTTTTGGGTTCTACTTAAATCTAAATTAATTTATTTCAAAAACACCTTGGACCTACTTTCAAAGATTCATATTCACCAAAAACTGAGTCCACACATGGCCAAGAAGTCACATTTCCTTTAGTCAATTTTATGTAAGAAGCCACTTCAGCATATTGGAGAGCAGTCCTATTGTAACTCGCACACATTTAAAAATCTATAAAACAAACCCTGGTACTTTTGTAACTAAACTTGGATGTTAGAAATATTTTTGCAGGATCACATACCGAACACAAGTGAAGATGCTCTGAGACCTTTAATCCATAAAACCATCACAAACCAACGTGCCTGGTTTTCTTTTGTTTAATTATTATAGCTAATTCTTAGCATAACCACTGCTATTGTGGCTAATAAATTTTGATTTAATCCCAACTTTAATACTCATTCTCTAGATCACTAGAACTAGTGTGGCCTGTGATATTCACCACGCATATTGTAATATTGAATGGTACACCTACTTTGCAGTGTTTTTTTTTTTGCAAAAATTTCGTCGAAATGCAAGAAGTAAAAATAAATAGCAAGGGAATTTTTTTGTCACAATCTTTACTTTTTTCAGAAAAAAATTTACCATTTAAAAGAAAATGCTCTTACGCACCACCTGTCGTGTGAAACTACTAATTACGTAGTAGTGAGACTACTACGGTATTACCTTTACCGTTTGCTGAGCCAAACCGGCATGCTTTGACTTTCCTTGATCAAATTTCAATTCACAGGGTCACATACTGAGCACCTGGGGAGTTGCGCTCTCAAAACCACAGAGAACTTCATTTGAGTCTTTTTAATAGGTCCAAAGTTCCCCAACTGGCCAAAAAAATTACTCTAAAGAAACAAGTATTTTTGCAGTTTTCTATTGCCAGATTTTGAATATATATCTAAATTAAGTATATCATTTTGCAGAAAGCAGCCAACAATACAGACTAATGCTTAGATTTTTTTAACTAAATCATAATTCATTCATAACCATATTTGGCCTAACCTTTTGGTGGATGATCTCCACCTCAGCTGGTATGACAAAAACACTGCTTCATACGTAATCAGCAAGGACCAACTTTGAATGTGTAAAGCCACCAATTTCCCCCTCTGGGATTTTTATTGAGCCATGCTTTGGCAAGGACTACACATTCACTTGAGTCTATGATAACACCTTGACATCAAGAGTAGCTTGCCTCTTATGAACAGACGTAGGTGATCTTCAAACACACCTAGATAAAAAAACACCTAATCATCTTAAAAACCAGCTTCAAAGACTAAGTATTTTAGTAGTTAAATCTCTAGAAGCAAAAGCAAGTGGAGGCAAATGATTTAAACTTCAACTTATTTCAAAGATTTACTCCATTGCTACCAGGGGTGTTCTTTTTTTTTTTCTTCTTCAATTTTGTCAAGTAGGTGGACTGGGGATAGGAATCAACCACATTTGGTTACGAGTCGGACAGTAAAGTAGATTTTTTTTCAAATTGTATATATATATATATATATATATATATATATATTTAGATAGATAGATTCCTGGCTAGTTTCAAAGGGGAAAAACAAAACAAAAAAAAACTGATAGGTACCGATGCATCGCACTTTAGTCAGTAGCAATTTTATTGTAGCACTTGCACCTTAACATCAAAACTAGCTTGGTACATCACTAGTGGTGGTGAGCATGACTATAATAAGCCGTCTGGTTGCCAAAATTGCCGTTACCATCCTCTCCGGCATGGGGAAAAGAGATTGAAGGTATGAAAACACCGATTCCGTCGTACGCGGGAGATGTTGGAGGAAAGTCGGTAATAACTCCATGAACGACCTTAGTGCACTCCTGATGGCGTCAAAAGCTGACAACGCTGCCTCACAACGCTCCGTAACTGACAATTTATTGCCTAAAATCAAATCTCAAAAACCTGTTTAAAAAGGACAAAATTCACCAATCCTTAATGGCCTGCCGACAGTCTCTGCCCTTGGTTGTTAAGGCAGAGACTAAGGGTGAGTGGTAGGGTTTTGTTATTTTATTTTTTCCCCATTTTTGTGATGTAGTAGCTGAAGTGCCAGTTCATCGGTAAGGCAGTTTAGCCAAATTTGGCTATGAACAATGAAAGTAAAAAAAGTTGAAACTGTTGTTGTTGAAACATCCTTCACATTTCTGGCTACATGCTAGAACCCTGTAGAAAAATCTAGCGATTATGTAAGACTTTTTTAATTTCTTAAAAAATTTGGCAAACAGTGAAAAGAACAAACCACATATTTTAGCCACTTTGAAAAAGAATTTAACCACAAAAAAACCCTAGTGAGTGTGAGGTCATGGAAACCTACTAAGTGTTTTGCGTGTGGCATGAATGGCTCTTAATTATTGTCGGCAAAAAGAAAAAGAAACGAAAAAAGAAAGATGTTTTCAAGAAAAACAGCGTGTGGCATGAATTGCTCTGAGTTAATGTCAGCAAAAAGAAAAAGAAAGGAAAAAAGAAAGATATTTTCAAGAAAAACCGCGTATGGCATTATTTGCTCTTAATTATTGTCGGCTCAAAGAAAAAGAACAGAAAAAAGAAAGACGTTTCCAAGAAAAACCTCGGCGAGACCAAGGAAGAGTACAAGCTCACTCGGCCTTGGCACATGCACACTATACATAGGGTGGCAGGTCCTGCATCCGAGTGAAGTCTGCCATACAAACGAGCGAAATCCCCGCAAGTAAGAGGTACGTAAGTAGCTATGCTCCAAGCTTCGCAATGTCCTCGTTGATGTATTTCTTCTGCTTTCCATTCAGTGATTTTTTTCCCGACAAAAAAATTTTGTTGTTTTTTTTCCCGAGGAAAAACAGGTTCTGAAATATTCCTTTCGCGAGTTCCGTCATCGTGTCGCTGTCAGTATTTTGAGTCTGGCTCGGTGAATTTCATCTTGTCTTCTTCATTTCATTTCTGTGAATACTTCAATCTTGTGTTCTTTTTTCTTCGTCCTGGCGCTCAAGCAGTTTGGAATGGAATTGACGTCCGATTGGATATCCAAATTAAGGGAGCTCATCCCAGACGCGAGACAGCGAGGTGTTCTAACGACGGTTTTGCAAAAGAAGAGTGACGAAGAAAGACGTCAAATTTTCGATGATGATGATGAAGCGGTGCGAGCATCTCTCGAATATCTACACAAAGAAGCCATATTTAACCAATTGTCATCGACTGGACGCTTCGTGCAGTCATTTCTCTGTTGTCTCCCGGGATCGATCGATGAAGAGCATGCGTCTCTTGACTTGAACAATGAAGGTCGAGCAGGTGTGCGTTTTATCTCTCCGAACCTGATAACTTAGATATATTTATTCTTCATCTCTCTTCGTTCTTCCAGTTCATATATAGCTGAATCATATCTTGTGGATTTTGAACGGCACCTGAATCTTCGATTCCTGGGATGTGGTTGCAGTCGCCGAACCTCTTGAGCACGTGCGAGAATGGAAAGAATGGTTTTGGGAAATATATGATAAGATGTTGAGAGTAGGGAAACGCATCGGTGCGGCAGTGTCGTCAGCTTTTGACGCCGTCAGAAGGGCCGTCAGGAGTGCAGTGAACTCGTTCATGGAGTTACTCCAGCGTAAGATGGAATCGATGTCTTCATTCTTTCACTCTATTAACCTCATCCTGCAGAAGCTGGTAAATGCAATTTTGGCAAACTTTCCCGCTTATAATTCTCATGCTCACCACACCTAGTGATGTATCAAACTACTTTTGATGTTAAGGTGTAAGCACTACAATAAAATTGCTACTTTTAATATGAACTAAATAAAGCAAGATGCATAGGTAGCTCAGTTTTTGTTTTTGTTTTTTGTACTTTTTTGTTTTCCTTCGATCTTCGCACTGCGAATAGAAAACCCCCAGAATTGTACTAGGACTTATTTTGGGGAATAAAATTGCAAAAGTCGCCATATTTTGAGAGAGAAAGTGATATAACGCCATATTTAGACAATGGGTTCCTATCGGTAGTCAGAACTGGGCAATTTGAAAAAATCCACTCACTGTCTGACCTCTACCCAAACGTGGTTCATTCCTCCTGTGGATGATCACCAGTCCACCTACTTGTCAAAATTGAAAAAAATAGAAAAGAAAAGAAGAAAAGAAAAACCTGGTAGCAATTGTTGAGTAAATAGTTGAGGTAAGTTGAATTTTAAAGCATTTGCCTCCGCTTACTTGTACTCCTAGAGATTTGACTCCTAAAATACTTAAGTCTTTGAAGATGGTTCTTAGATGATTATGTGTTCATATCTAGATGCGGTTGAAGATCACGGATGTCGGTTCAGAAAAAGTAAGCTAGTTTTGATGTTAAGGTGTTAGCATGGACTCAAGTGAATGTGTAGTCATAGCCTAAAGGCATGGCTCCACAAAAATCTCATAGCGGGAAAATGATAGATGACACATTTGAAGTTGGTCGTTGCTAATCATGTATGAAGCAGTGTTTTTGTGGTAGAGCTAAAGTGGAGATCATCCAGGAAAAAGTTAGGCCAAATTTGGTTATAGATGAATTGTAAATTAGTTAATAAATCTAAATATTCTTCTGTATCGTTGGCTACCTTCTGCAAAATGATATGAAAATTCGATTATTTTTAATTTCAAAATCTGGCAATAGAAAACTGCAAAAATCACTTGTTTCTTTACATTAATTATTTTTGGCTGGTTGGTGAACTGGAACGAAGGTCTCTTTAGTTCTGTGAGAGCAACTCCTCTTGTGCTCAGTATGTGACCCTGTGAATTGCAATTTGATGATGCGAAGTTGAAGCATGCTGGTTTGGTTCAGCAAAACGGTTTTGACCTAGTATTTGTGCACAGCTTGCCAGGGGATTGTTGTTGGGAGTGCGCTTTGATAGCGTGCGCACCCAATAGTACGTTAAAAGTAGAGTAATAGTATAAATGAAAGTCATCCCTTGTGATGACATTCATGAACATCAAAGTGAATATTATGCATAATTTGTACCATAATTCACACAATGTATCAACAAATATAATTCAAAATTGGATGAATGACATCCATCTATGTTTCATTTAAATGTTCATCAATATTTTGCATACATGGATGAATTCATTCATTTAACATAGATGAAATATATCCAACTAAAAGAGTTTTTAAAAAGTGATTGCATAAATATGCAATAGACATGAAAAATTGAAACAAAAAATCCAAGGAACAAATAAAAGGGACTATTCTGTTGTTTCTCCAATAATTGTGATCCATTAGTTGATAAATATAATCTTTGAACTATATACAATCAACCAACAAGCTACAATGTAACACCGAAAGTCAACACATGAATGGACAACAATACACAAGTAGGCACTATGTAACCATAATCTTTATTCATGGATAAGATCACAAAAGAACTAATTGAGAACCAAAATTCCATGAACATTTGCTCCACATTGAAAAATTCCAAACCATGAATTGGAAACTATATTCTCAAATATGCAATTAGGCAACACAAAAAGGTTTTTAAAAAAAATTGTTTCAAAATGTCTTTTGCATCATTTAAACTCAATGATGCTTGGTGTGTGTGAGGGTCTCCTATCAACTTCAAACACACATTATAGATGTAATATGTGTTTGCAAGAAAATAAGTAATTATGTTTAGAACTTATTGCTTTGGAAACAAAATTTGAACAAATACAACTTGAGAAGATACCAATGGTGACAAAGTAGGTGCATGGTAGGTTGTTGATAGTTGATTCATGAACTTGGCATCCAAGGTGGGAACATCTTTCATCGTAGTCACATTTGTTGGCAAGCATTGCCTCACACAAATTTTGTGTCCATTCCTAATGCTAGTGCAACTCCTAGAAGAATACACAATCCATATTTGGATTCAGTTATTAGTGCAAAAAGAGGTGCGCCATGAACAAGAACAAAACATGTTCGAACCAATGCATCAAATTCACATTGAATATTATTTGTGCCTAGGATATGACTAACAGAATGACTTGAAGAACAATTTTTTTATATATTAAAACAAGGATTTTGAACACAAAATCCAAAATGGAGGGAAGGTAATTTTACCTAGTGAATGGAAGCATTTCAATAAGGCAATGATTACTTAATGAATGGTTGGGATGCAATAAGATATTTGATTAGTTGGATAGAATTAAGATTGTTAATCACTTGATTTTGAATTACTTTTGGAAGGTAAACAACTTAGGATGTAGTTTTGAACTTTGATAAAGTGGGGATATTGGGTGCATGCACAAATGGGTGAACCAATTTGAATGTTGTGCAAACCAATTTTGCCTTGTGGTTGCCATTACAATGTCCATGTCACTTTATAAGTCTAAAATTGCTTAAAATGGACTTGGTTTAAAGATCTCAACTTGAATATTTACATGAGGCACAAAATCATTTTTCAAATTTTTGAAAATTGTAAAAGCCATGGACTTTTGAACTTTAAACTCTTAAATTGCACCTTTGACTACCCTTTATATGTGAATTATGTTATGATCCATTGATTAATGGGATGTGTGTTAGGGATTCGGAATTAGTTAGATATCATATCAAAGAAACGTAGGAACAAAATCAATAATGAGTTAAATTTTTAAACTATACTTATGGACTTTTGAATGGGCTAATTGGGAGCATTTTTTCATAAGTCCATATCATATTGGAGGAAAAAATATTTTATGATTTTGCAGTTTTGGTATTTAAAAAAATAGAAACTTTAGATGTGCCATTAATTACATGGAAAAAATATGGGGAAAATAAGTGTAAACTAGTTGAAAGTTTCAAAATTTGATCAAGATTTTGAATAAATAGGGATTTGGTTATGTCACAAATTGATCCACCCATTCATGCACAACCCTTATTGTTTTTTGACACAAAGTTAAACTTAGATATCTGCTAAAATTAAAACATAATATGAAGTTCAAAATGTTGTTGGTATTGGAAACCATAGATTTTTCATATTTTTAATTTGGATCTCTATTTTTAAGACTACATTTTTTTGATATGTTCAATTTAAGTAAAGATAGTAATGTGAATTTGATAAGGAAACTTTGATTTTACTCTATAATTTTTGTGTTTTAGTTTTTTGATATCTAATTATATTTTGACCACAAATTTTAATTTCAAGAATGAATAATAGTTGTAATAAGGAAATTATGTAAAATATAGTTTGTTATAATTGTTTTGAACAACTAAAAAGTTACATATTTTAAGTGTTGAAATGAATGATTAAAATGGAATTTATATTGTTTTAAGTAAATAAAGAATAATTTTAGGATAGAAATTGTGCCTACCAATATGGTTTCGTTGTTGTTCCTTGTTTTTCATTAGCCAATCATAATCATTGGTCGAAGTGCTTTGATCTCCTTTTAATTGTAAAATAGATTTAGTTTTATAAGTAAGGTTGGCAAAAAGTAAATACCCCTAGGTTGGGTTGGTAGTAAGGTGCTTAATAATAATAATTCTTTTGCCATTTACTTTTGGCAATGAAAAAAATAATATTTGACAATTAATGAGTATACTACATACTGAAACTAATGTGTTCGAGGATATATTTTTTCCAATTTTGGACATAACATATAAATATTTAAAGAAATTTTGGCGATTCCAAAAATAATCAATCGATGTTTAACAAGCCTAAGTACTATTCAACATTTTTTTCTGTGCAATTTTTTTCTAAAAGGAAAATTAAAAAATAGGGTTGCGAATTATATATTGAAGTTTCTTTGATATACAATTCATAGTATTGCAATATATGATTTGTAACCTTATAATTATTCCATTCACAAAATCCATCCTAGCCACTCATAGGGTGTCGCCACTAACGCTCCACTTGAAAATATTTTGGAACCACTTTAACCATAAATGGTTGGGGATGAAGGAATCAAATCATCAAAACCTTGCAAAATTTTATTTATAAAACACATAACAAATTCAAAAAATGTACAAAATATTAAAAACAAGGGATAATTTAAACACATCAAGTCAACACAAACTAAATGTTAAAAACTCTCCATCTCAACAACCAACCACTTGTAATGGGTCATATGTGGCAATGGGGGGGTGTGTCGTGAAGGGGTGGAAGTCAAGAAGTAATTAAGCTTATTTCTACTACTCAACTTAAAATGGAGGATGTTTATATCATTTACAATGTAATTGAAATTATTTGATGAAAAAAAGTAACCAAGATAAAAAAAGGAGTGTCGCTTAGCTTTTTAAGTTCAAATAACATTGGCACAATTGTGTAATAATCAACATGTTTGTGTAAACATCCAAAAACCTCAATTGTTAAAAGTAGGAATTGATCGGTGGGGTGTTGGTTGCAATAGCTTTTTTCTTTGGCTTAAATTGCATCGAAGGCAACAAATCTTTGAATTGTGCAAAATCAAGGAAGTAGATTTGCATGCATTGGGTCATTTATGGCAATTTCAATTAGGGTGCGAATTCCATTTTTGGTGAACATAATATTAACTTATCAATGGGAGGAATTGAATGTGGCTAAAGGAAGCACATGTGTTGTTATCATCCCATGTACAAGCCACATTTTGTGCAATGGCAACAAAATGTCACAACCTACATCATAGGGTCAATGGGATGTGTGCACACATATTGAAGGAGGCTTACAATTTGAAGGATGTGGTAGTTTAAGCCACATCCAAAATGTTGTCAAGAAAATTGGGGAAGATAATTGAAAGCTTGAAACAATTAGTCAATTTATAAGCCAAATGTTTGCCTTAGGGCTGAAACATGATAAAATTCGGGCATAATAGGCTTCAAGTATCCTGTTGAAGAGCATCCTACAGAAGTTATGATGGTGCAAAAGTTTTGAAATGGAATCTTGAAAATGAACCTTTTTTTTGTCCAATAAATTGTTCAAAAGGAAGAAAACACGCCCATGTTGGGGATAGTAGAAGACCGCATGTTACTTTAAGGTGTTGTTGTCAACTTGTGCTAAGGCTTTAAGAAAGAAGGGATGTTGGGTGACCATGAACCTAACAATTATGATTGAAGCTACAAGGGCCCAACTCCTTAATAGGTTGTTGAGGTGATGGTGATTGTTGGTATGCGTCCGACGTCACCAAAAGTTATTGGGAGAGAAGTTTGTTTATGGGCTAGAGGTACTTTAGGGCTATCAATGGACTTTGTACCCAAAAGGTGTTTAAACATTTTAAGGAGGGAAAAGTCAAAGGAAATAAAAAAATCTACAAAGGTGGGAGAGGGAGGTGTGCAACATAATGGGCCATTACACAAAACAATGAATTAAAATCCCAAAGGCTATTTGAACATCACTAAGTCTATGGAGAAAGTCAACATGTCGAACATTTTCTAACAAGGTATATTTAATGAAAAATAATCTAAATGATGAGGTGCATAATGGAACCCCCAACATTCTAATTCCTTTTAATGGTGTGTTGAATTTGGATGGGGTGTCAAAATTAGGTAATAACCCAAAGGGGGATTGTGTTACATTTCTAAGGTTGAATAAAAAGAACTATCACACAAAATTCAATTTAAAAATGCTCATATGTAGACATAAGATAAAGGGGGGAAAATGATGTGAATGTTGTTTATAATGGATGGAAATAGACAAAAGAAGAAATGACTTGTTGTAAAACATAATGTGTTAAAATGAACTAAGGCAAATAATGCCTCTCCTAAAAAATTATTTTGACGAGTTCCCATGGCAAATGGGATGATTGTGACATTGTCATCATGATTATGATGATTGTAAAACATAGGAAATTCAAATGCATAGAATGCACAAATTAAAAAAGAAGGTTGTATGATGTCATCATTTGTTCTACAAAGCTTTTGGAAAAATGACCCCTCTTGACACCAAATCCTCTTTTCCAATCCTAGGGGATTTGTATTGGAATTTGAGATAGTTAGTATTAATTAGTACATTCACAAGGGATAAAAATTAAATAATAATTAAAAAAAGAGGTTCATATGGGCATTTGGGTAGTTAGTATTGACAAATGCGTTCATTATAGGTTTAAACTAAGTAATAATTATGTGAAATAGTTAGTTTACATAGTACAATCAATGAAAAATTTCAAATATAATTATAATTCTCCAATCTAAATATCAAATACCTAGGAAATAAAATCAACATATAACTTTACTTTTGCATTGGTTTTTTTTTCAGGTTCTACTTAAATCTAAATTAATTTATTTCAAAAGCACCTTGGACCTATTTTGAAAGATTCATATTTGCCAAAAGCTGAATCCACACATGGCCAAGAAGTCACATTTCCTTTAGTCAATTTTATGTAAGAAGCCACTTCGGCATATTGGAGAGCAGTCCTATTGCAACTCGCACTCGTTCACATACTGAACACAAGTGAAGATGCTCTGAGACCTTTACTCCATAAAACCATCACAAATCAACGTGCTTGGTTTTCTTTTGTTTAATTATTATAGCTAATTCTTAGCATAACCACTGCTATTGTGGCTAATAAATTTTGATGTAATCCCAACTTTAATACTCATTCTCTAGATCACTACAAGTAGTGTGGCCTGTGATGTTCACCACGCATATTGTAATATTGAATGGTACACCTACTTTGCAGTGTTTTTTTTTTTTGCAAAAATTTCATCGAAATGCAAGAAGTAAAAATAAATAAAAAGGGAATATTTTTGTCACAAGCTTTACTTTTTTCTGAAAAAGATTACCATTTTAAAAAAATGCTTTAAATGGGTTAAAAAAATCCATCGCCCTTTAATGCTAAATCTCTCTTGGGATGCTAGTCAATGTCACAAGATCTGAAATTTGAAATAAAATAAAATAAAATAAAATCTCATACACACTACTTCTTTGTCTGAAATCAATTTTTTTTCTTTTTTGAATTTTGACTGATTTTTCACTGACAAAAAATCACCTTATTCTGGGATTGCCATATTTAGACAACAAGTTTTGGCATTTTAGACAACAAGTTTTAGCACGTTGCAAAAAAATGGGGTATGAATCCAAAAAAATTCTAAAGGTCTCTCTTGGGTCGCGCACATGATTATGAAAATCCTTGCTTCTGCCTGCCTGCTCCTTGAAATTCGCTGGCAGAAAGGGAGGGAGGCAGGCAGACAAAATGCGCACATGCACATATCGTCTGCCTACCTTTTTAGCTCCTCCGTATAATTTTCTCTCGCTGCCCTCTAAGCAATTTCTTAAAAACAAATTCCTCTGCCCATTGCCACCACCACTTCCACTGCCACACATAACTTCTGCAAACATCCGAGCCATAGCAAGTTGATTTTCCATAGTTTTCAAAGCATTTCCTTTTGTATTTCAATTTTCATGGCCTCAATCTTTGCACAAGACTCTGCAAATTTGGACAATGCTTCTGCAAGTTCAACAGATCCATCACTCGTAGACTGGGGGCAGCGTGCTAAACGGAACGCCGCAGTTCGTGGGCAGGCCGGAAGGGGAGCTACAGTGGCAGGCGGACGTCGGCCGGGTGCGGCCGAGCCGATCATCGAGATTTTAGGCCTGCCAGGTTTTGTGGCCGATCTGCTCCTCGAGCGGCAGTCGACCACACTTCTTCCCTCATGTGCCCGAACCATCTGATGACCAGCCAAATTTGGCTAAGTCTTCTTGTCGATGATCACCACATTTGCCAATTTTTAAAATCAAAAAACTTGTCCGCCCTGGTAGGTCTAAAAATTATGAAATCATTCCATAAAATCCTTCTCATAGAGGCCTTTCCAACAATACAAAGAGGGTGACCCCAATTTCCATAAAATTTTAATTATATTGAGTTTTCAGTAGCAAAATTATTCAATATTCGAGAACTCTTGATGCCAGTAAAAGAAAAAATTGCTGGTAAATTTCCGCAATTTGGCGAAAATATTTTGAGAAAAGAATATTCCGTCACAAATTCCCTGGTTTTTTATAAAAAAAACATACCCCAGAACGAGAATTTGTATTTTTGAAATCGCCAAAAATGACCACAATTGCCTACAATATGAAAGGGTGCATAAGATTGTCTGCCTTCATATTTTGAATATGGCGAAAATTGGCTAAATATACTTTTGGATGATTGCCTATTGAGCAACATCACAAAATTGATTTAATCTTTAAAAAAAAATTTAAACGGCGAGTTCTGGTTTAAACCCTAAACATTACGAAACTACCGCGGTGGATCCAGGGGCTTTCCAACGAAGTTTGGCACTTTATTGCGCGTGCGTCACGGCGTGTCTGGCAGGGGACTCCGGGGCGCGCGCTTCGAAGTTCTGGCGCCGTTGGCTCGCAACTTCCCAAAACCCATTTCGCAGAAGAAGCATGCGGTACAGTACTACTAGCGGTAGTGGAGAAAGTTTCCATTCACTTTGTCGTAACTCTTTCACAATTTTCTGGTCATGGATGCAGTTTCGGGGTTAGGAAAGGAGTAGAGCATCCCAGACGAAGTGATGATGATGATAATGGGTTCCTTGAAAAGAGAGCGGTATGAGAAAACACACAGAAAGATTAGATTGTAAGTGCATATGTGTTTTCTTAATTGAGGAATTTTGTGTTAAGGGGAAGCTATGTCGTCGTAGATTGGTAGTGAAGGACAACGGATTTTTAGGGTTAGGGATACTTAGGTCTAGTACGAATTTGATGAAGTGGTGAAGGAGATTTTGCAAGAGAGAATGGATTTTTTGGGTTAGGAATGCGTTGGTAGCAGGACTTTGACGAAGTGGTGAAGTAGATTTTGGAAGAGAGAGAGAGGGAAGGGATTGGGGAATAGTTTGTATTTTTGATAGTTTGTGTAATGCTTGTATACTTTTGTACATTTTTCATCTTTCAGGCTTAATATTGCCATTCTCTAAGCTATTTTAACACAAAATTTGAGCCCAATTGCGAGCCTCTTGTATACAATCTCTCATTTGATTTAAAAAGCTGGTGCTGATCTTTCTGCATGTAATAGACACTGTACCATCACTTTTTCTGTTAATGCACTTGTAGTACTCCCAGGGACTCAGGCTTGTCAAATGTTGCCTCAATCCTTTTGATTAAGGCACTTGTTCTTTTCCAAGGAAAGAAGGACTTTCACAAAATTCCCCTACATTGTGTGGGTGAGTCTTGTTAGAAATGAAGGGTGATGACTGGTAGCTTGGCAATTGGATTTTGCAGGATGCTCTCCAAGGCAATTGTAGAAGCCAAGCAGGTGGCTGTGCAGGTCATGCCCAAATTCAGATTTTGTGTATAACCTGCCATAAGCAGAGCTCTCTGAGCACATGGGGCTGTACTATATTATACAATTACGGAAATTCCAAGGACAAACAGTGTTTGCAGGTGTTTCAGATTCATGTACATACTATTTCAGGGTTTGTATTGTGGTTCAGCCATGGATTTCTCAAGTGTTGTCCAAACCAACCACTAAACAAGCAGAACTTTAGATGATGGTCTAAATACTATGAGAACAAGAAGTCATTCCATGTGGTGTACCTTTTTGTAAGTAACAACAAAATGTTTTTAGCTTTCATGATTCCTGGCCAACCACATTCAAAACTGGGAAAAGAATCCATGTTGCCTTTGCATTTTCTTCACCTTCTTAAAACATAGATGATTCTGAATTATCGCTCTGAAAAGGAGTCCTTTTTTCCTCAGAAGCTCCTTCACTTGACAAACAAAGTTACAAGATTTGGTCACTTTTGCATTGCATTTTGTTTCCATTCTTATCTACTTGTGTATACTCAGTGTCAGTAACTGTTAATACTTTTTATCATGCAACTCTTTGTACAACACTTGAGAAGTTATGCTTGGAAGACATACTGAGCTGTTTAGGGGATCCACGCTCTTAGTCTCTCTATGCCACACACCTAGATGGCTCATTTGTAGCTTGAAAGTGAAATTAAATGGCAAGTTGAACCTGTATCTTCAGCCTGTTTCAGCTGAAACAATGATAATGACTAATTTTTTCATTAGATATGCCTCTTGAATGCTATCATGACTCAGTTTTGCATTGCTTGTGTTTAATTTCTGAACAGGACACTTTCCAGGTTTTTCTCTGATGCTTCTTCTCCTGTATCCCCCTCTGATGACTGATGCCAAACCAAAAAATTTCAATACCATATCTACTCTAAGTTACACTGCTACACAATGGACCCAAAACTCCTAGCAATTTAGCTAGAGCTTGTGACACTATGGGATGCAGAACTAACACAGTTATTCCCCCCGAGCAGCCTTTTTCTGTTTTCACAAAGCATGCTCTGCCTCAGCTGCCTCTTGGTACTGGGCATGGGATCTCAAAGTATCTCTGAGCGAAGGAGGTGCAAACATGGCAGTGCCATTGTGCTCATCTGCATCTATGCAGAAGGATAACAGAATTGTGTCAATCGCCATCTCCACAACTGCAAAGAAATGCCCAGCAGTGATGTAGCCTACTCCCCAGCAAAACTACACATGCACACCCAAGTCCAAGCTCCAAAGCTGTCAGTTTTCTTTCCAGTCTGCACCTTGTAAAAGAATCAGGTCACCTTCATAATGGTCAAACTGGGTTCAGAGTTGTATGCATTAGTGGGTGGGGGATTCGGTAGTTACTGACCAGGACAGGAAAAAGCGGTGATGAGACTTGGCTGTTGCCAGACTTGTACTTATGAGTTTCAAGCATGAGGAAGGCAAATAATGCACAGACCAAGCTGACACAAACTTTGCCCAGAAATAGAGTATCAGGTCACCAAGGATGTTCACAGCTGCAACCTTCAGCATGTAGCTCACTATCAATGCTGATGCTTTCCATCCTGCTCTGCAAAATCCCTTTCCTGAGGTGGCAAACTGCATGGAAAATTTATGCATGAGGTCCAGCTTTAAAAAACAGGGCAAACTCATGGATAATTTAACATCTGTCTCTCCTTGTAGTCTCTTCAAAACTCAAATCTTCCACAAATCAGAATACACAGGGTAAGTAGAGACAAGTACCACAATATATGCATTTTGGTTGATAAACTTGACAATCCACTCAATACAACCCAAGCAGCACTGAGCACAGCAAAAGAGAAGGGATAGACAGCAGCCACCAGGTGCCAATTCCAACAGTTTCAGCCTCTTGTGGATAAACTCAATTATGAAGCGGATCATCTCAATGATCGCAACCAGCAATGAGCCCAATGCCATTGACCCAAGACTGTACCACACAACCCTCTTTGCTGATGATAGCACAGGTGCCCACCCCAACTCCTGCAAACCCCATATCCCTGGGCATCATCCTTTAGTCCAGTTTTCCCACATCCCAGAGAACCATCCACCATAAAGACACAATGCCAGTGCCCAGTGGCACAGCAAAGGATGGGTAATTTGACTTAAAGGGTGCTACAAAAGCTTACAGAAGTTTTGCCTCGGGCCCAGTAGTAGGCAGCAATGGCACCGGCAATGGTGGTGAGACAGCAAGCATTTATGAACTGTGTGGTCCAGAACACACAAAAAACATGGTATATAATAGCCAAAGCAACGTTTTTACTATGGTGCAAGGAACAGCCACAGCAATTGTTGTCACTGATGGACAGTGATGTGAGATCATATGCAGCACAGCTATTATTGCAATTGTTCCATGTAACTGACCCTGCACTTGCAAGGTAGAGCAGTGCAGTCACCCAGTATATAAGAAACACAACCAAAATAAGAAATGGAACAATTGGGTATATGACAAGACTTGGAATTGCTCCAATTGCTTTTGCTGCAACCTGAATCATTTACAAAATCGACGCCATCCCCACCCCATCTCATAATAATCAATTCCTTCACTTCACTTCTTAGCATCATGATAGGAATTCGATAGTCCTGGCAACCATAACACAAAATAGCAATCAGGAATGATGTGATCTAATTTGAAACAAAGAGTTGAAGGGTTCTCTATTTGAGCTTCAAAGAAGTCTTCGCAAAGGGCATATATAGTTAGTTCATCAAGAAAAATAGTGCTAAACTCCCAACCCGTCACAACAAGAAGTAAAATTACCAGCTCTAAGTATTCCCTCATTACATCAACAGCTAGTTTACAACATCTGTACCTTAATGACTGCTACAGCAATTATGACCTGCCTGAGTAAAATGAGAGTGATAAGCAGCACCACAACCAGCACTATTGTCATAATAACTGCCACAACCTTCAGATGGTTTTGTTCCTGTAGACCCAAAACTCTGAAATTAAAATCCATGTAAATCTCATGCCATTTGGAATCTTGAAAGCTTGCAACATACTGGATTAAAGAGCAGCCCTTCCATAGCCCATCATGCTCACTTGTTCAGAGAAAATAATAAACATAATCAGATGAAACCCAGAGACCCATTGCACAAGCATCCAGAACTATAACAGATCTGCTAATCACAACCAAATATGTACAAAAAGAGTGGTGGAAAATACACACAAGGACTGGACTTAGGAGGCATCTTCAGAGGGACTCTACCGACATCAAAATTTGAGATAATCTGCAAAGTACAAGTACTCACACTCGTAGAAGCTGAAAAGGCCTTGCTGGCACCAGACCCAATCACAGCTGTAATTGCATCTCTACCAATCCATTGAGTTGCACATATAAAATCCCATTAGCCCATTAGATCTGGGTGCCAGTCTATGTGATCAGAACTTGCATATGACAAAATTGTGAGTATAGACCTTTGTGTTCAACTCAATACCAAAAGGGTGTAGGAAATCTTATTATGGTTTAAGTCATACATACCCTTGACATAGAAGAAGAGGGTGACAAAAAGTGCAACCACATTGAGGAGGATAATAGTAAGCCATGTAATTACACCAACAAAGTAGTGCACTAGACTGAGCCATGTAATTGACAGTAGAAGGGGCACTATGCCCCCACATACCACCAAAACAGGCCATGCTCTTCCCAAGTCTGCTATGTACCTCTGTATTTTGCACAAACTATTGTCAAAAACATGTATGCTGGCTCCTAGAATGACAAAACATGGCCATATTTCAGATGACTCAAAGCTTGATGAGGTGCAAACAGGAGGCCAGATCAGACAGACCTCAATAACTGCTGTGGGCTCAGACAGTGTTTTCTGGACCACTTGAACAATCACATCGCCTGAATCGATGCTCACTCCACCAATCAGTCCAAAGCTTTAGTGTCTCATTTACTGGAGATGCTTGTAGCTCACAACTCTAAACAACTGGTTCCCAAGCATCAGCAAGCACCCCAGTTAAACCTAAATTCTATGATAGTTACTTCTGGCAAAATGCAATTGATCATCAATATCATGGGTCCAATCAAGTGGTACACAAGGCACACATTGCAACACAGAACACTTGCATAGAATAATTATATGAAACTTAGGTCATCACTATCCCATTCTTGATCATTTAGCCTGAGATCTAATCTAATAGATTGTTTCTTATGCTGTTTGGAGAAAGTACTGGAACCTGACAATGCCATCTCTTAAATAACAAGGGAAATTAAGGGGAAACCAAATTGAAGTAAGAGATGTCTTACAGTTTGTGCTCTGGATAAGAACTGGGTAGCAAGGACCTGTGAGGTTTATGGAGGAACTTTTTTGAGCAGGAGTTAAAAGATCATAATAGTCATAGTTGCGGCCAGCCCAAGCATCCATAGTCAGATTGATTGGACCTTGAGATAGTCACAGACCCAAGTCAAGTAATTAGTGATGCTTGGAGTTGGGCAATCCTGAAGACAGATACTGCGGGCGTCTGGAAGGTTGAATAGATCAGACAGCACACTACTCCTGTATACTTGATTTGGATTTTGCCAGTACCGCACACTGCAGGATTCTAGATTCACTGCCCCCTTTTTGTTACCACGTGTCACCTAAGTAGTCAAATCCATACATAAGTCCGCCATCACACAATTTGCACATTTGATTTTTATCAATCATCTCCTCACCACCACCTCCCACAAGCCCTTAAACCTAGTACAGCAATGTAGAAAAACCCTTAACCTTTAACAGTATGGAAGCATCATCAGCATGAAGAAGATTTGGGTCTGAATTTTGTGAAGGAATAGGTTGAACTTAACAAGCTGCAGAGCTTAGAAAACCCAGGGGAGATTAAACTTACCTGCGGGGGTCTCCCTTGTTCAATCCAAAGCTGCTCTCAATAATGAAGCCAATTCCGAAAGCCAGAAACAGAAGGAGAAAGACAATGTCCCGGCATTTGCGGTTCTGTTTGATTCGGGATTTTTGTGCTGGATGTCCTGCTTCCTGATCAACAAGTGCTGGAGAAGATGATGCTGCATATGCATATGCCGGAGGAGGTCCTACTGAATTGTTGTCATATGGAGGTGCAAATGGAAGAAGCTCCCTGCCAGGTGCATATGCTGGAGGTCCCACATAGGGCTTTGTAGCAGCAGGGCTTCCATTCACTGGGCTACCTAGTACTGGGCTTCCATATACAGGGGTCCCTGACACAATTGCCCCTGTTGGACCCTCATGCTTCTGCTTCCTCATCTAACCCCAAGTCTCCTCTGCTTTCTGGATTTCACTGTGGTTCAAGCAGCAGCTACTACTGATCGGTGTTTGCCAGGTTCACAAGATAGCAGCATTTTCTCCACACCAGCTGGAAATGAGGTGAATCCAGAATCCGATATTCCTTCCGATCCAATTGTTTTTTCTCTTGTAAAAACTGACGGAATTGAGACCTACAGTTGCCAATTCCCATCATAGAGTCGAGACATTCCACTTGATCTGGAGAAATCTGCCTCAAAAGTCCCTACTGTAAGTGAACTCAGGTTGAAGAAGAAAGCAAGGGATCTAGTTCCAACCAACTGCTTGTGTGAAGAGTCAAGACCCAACTGAGCAGCTGTGATCTACAAGTGCAAACAGAATCAAGCAGAATTTTCTGGCATTCCGGATGGATCTTGTATTGTAATGATTTCAGCTGCAACAAGAACAAACAAGCAAATCACAGAGTGTTCGATCGACCACACTTCTAGCAGCTCCAAAGCTACATCTCAAAATTCACGAAGAAGTAATGCACAGAAAGAATTGCAGACCGTTGAAGGGTTGTTGATGGTCCATGGGTGCATTCATGCCCTTTCAAGTCTTAAATTAAGTTGATGTTATGGGAAACATCAAAATTTTGTCACAACATGTGGATTGATAGGGTAAACTGGCTCATCACCAAACACAGGCCGGTCACTGAGCACTCATGCAAAGCAACTGCTGGCCTGTGTTAGAACAAAAAAAATCCTATGTGTGTTGTCCTTTTATCCCATTACCGAACGTTTGGTTGGAAAAAAAATTGTTCTAGGTTTTTCATATTGGTGTGCTGGCCTGTGTTAGAACAAAAAATATCTTATGGGTGTTGTCTTTTTATCTCATTGTCAAACCTTTGATTGAAAAAAAAATTGTTTAAGGTTTTTTCATATTGGTGACCAGCCATCAAATTTTAGTGTTTGGTATTAGGAGTTTAGGTGGGCAGATTTGTAAAAAAATTGAATAGTTTTACATGATATTAGTTTGGTGATGGGTCATGAGATGATTTTTATTATGTGAGGGGGGAGGGCACATGAGGGGTACTTTAAATGTTTAATTATGTGAAAAAAATGCTCCAATTTTACATTGACCCCAAGTTTGGGGTGAGAACCAATGTTTGATGAAAGGCAATTGGATTGCACACTAAATTGAACATAACTATTTTGGTGACGGGGTGCAAAGGTCGTGTTAAATAGCACATAACTGCCCATAAAAAAGGATTAGGGTTTATAAGAATTCAATAAAAGAATAATAACTACACATTAATAAAGGAAGAATTTTCAATTTCTCCCAAATTCAAACACATCCCATTCCTATTAAAAATAACTTGCTCACCAACACAAGGCTATGATCCAAAGTTTGGATTCACAATCTTATCTTTCAAATTCACAAGTAAAATTTTACAAGCATGTCAGAGCTTCCAAACTATGAGAAAAATAGTTTGAAATCTTTCATCAACATTTTGAGATCGTATTGGCTAGGTTGGCAAAGAGCAAATAAGATAGGAGTTGCAAACAATGTTAAATCAGAAACATTCCAGAGCCCATATTTTTGCATTTTAAGTCCAAATTGGGCAAATCTAAAACACACTAAGTACACCCAGACCTCCTCTACAATCCATCTTTGGACCTCAGATCCAACCAGAGTCTCATGAGATCGCCAAGAGCCTTTGTGTTCTTAAGTGTACTATGACCAGCCTCTCTACCCTAGTTGGAAGAAATGTCTATTCAAAACACAATTTGTAACTAGGCTAATAACAATGTGCAATGCTCATTGGTGGTCCCAACGACTATGGGTGATTATTATAGACTTTGTGTGTCAATCTTCATGGGATTGTGCAATTTATAATACATAGATACAAATGTCCTACAAATCCAATGTGGATGTCTCTACTTGATGCTTGCAATATTAATGATATTTGTGAAGGTGGTAGAATAAAATGCACGACAAGGTTCAAAACCCTGTTGACATCATATGATGCCTAGGAACACAGAAGCCATTCGGTGTAATTAGGGTAATGCCCTGGCCTCAGGTCACTGCATGGTGTAGAAACACAAAACCCTAAAAAAGAGACTAGGATGAGATGATTGCCAAGTGCAGACCTGCATTTTGGAAATGTCCTTCACCTGTGATGGGCTTTACCCATCATAAACCATACAACGGATGTTACCATGAACCTAAGCATACTCATAATGGTGCATTCACACTTGATGTTAAATCAATGTTAAATGAAAACCTAGGTGGCATCCTAGGTGGCACCCGATGTTAAATGGGCAATAGCTTAATATTAAATGAATGTTAGTTTAACATAAAATCTTCATGATATGTAAGTTTTAAGTCTTAAATGGCTCATATGGTGTTAATGGACTTAACACTAGAGTCCTTTAACACTAAGTGTGAAAGCACCTTAATTAGATCATGAGGTTGAAGATGGATGGTTCTTATGCCTACTCTTTAAGAGTGGGAAGCATCTTTTAGGTGTAGACCTTCCTACTCTTAAGGAGTAGACCTGCATCCATCCTCTTTTCTAGGAGGGACATCATTCACTGATATTAGGTGCTCTACAAATATAGTAGGAAATTCTCATGGAGTGTTGTAAAAAATAGTTAGTTATGGCTTGAAGTGAAGTAATTACATGCCTACTTTTGTAGTAGACGATCAAGACCATCTGCCTGTCCCCATTTGATTGAAACTCAAGCAGAAATAAAGATTTTGTGCGAAAGATTTTATGTTCATCAATCGAAAGCCAATGCGAACTTCAGATTTGAATGAGGGAAAGGTACCCAAGTTGGCCTTCTTTTCAATTGTTGTCGCTGTATGAAGTGGAATACTTATGAGAATTTTGAGGTTTTCTGATGGAGGAACCCATTCCACAGTCTGCCCAACTGTTCCACACCTTGATGTTTTTTATCACAGCAACATAAACAACCTTGTCCCCTCTTAGAAATTTGGAGTTTAAAAGACTATGCCACAAAAGCTTATTTGCAGAAATGTCGTCATCTATACTCGTAAAGAGCAAGCCACCTTCTGACAGTCACACCTTGAGCATATGGGATTGTAATGCACTCAGAGAAATTTCCTAATGTATTGGAGGGCACCTTATATCCATGATGTTATGCCTACTCCTCAAGAGTGGGACAACTTACAGGTGTAAGATCCTCCCACTCTCAAGGAGGCAGCTTAAGAACTCTCCCTCTCCTATGCCTCATCATGGATGTATGTAG
>Ga0116231_10004775_pt1 | contig 27206 bp, 18 predicted proteins | sample S1TSphgellanicum_2_FD_89695 | JGI IMG/M metagenome (GOLD analysis project Ga0116231, IMG submission 89695) | Host-associated microbial communities from peat moss isolated from Minnesota, USA - S1T2_Fd - Sphagnum magellanicum MG | ecosystem: Host-associated > Plants > Peat moss > Unclassified... | reverse complement strand
ATATGACAACACACGAAAACAATCATATTCAAACAAGAATTTAAGAAATGGATGATGGTGTATTCAATCCCATTGTTATTCAACTTGAGCACATGTGAGAAAATTTCTTTTTCCGTCAATAATTTTACCTAATTTTTTTATCAATTGAATGAAATTCCATTGACTTTATTTTGAACATGTGCTTTGCATTATCTGTAGATGTTATTGTTTGAGGTAGTGTGTTCAATACATTAAGGAAGGGCTTTTGACTAATTGCAAATTCAACAACTTATATCAATGTAAGCATGGACTTTTGCAAAGTTTGATGTATAACATAATATAGTGTTATGAATGTTAAAACTTTCAAATATAATAATTTTCACTAAAAATAAGGGAAGTTCTAGAAAATTTCAAAAGTATCTTTGAAAAAAAAATGGTTAAAAATTTTTCTAAGAAAATATTTTAAGGAATATGCTACAAAAAATTAAAAAGTTTTCAAAAAGTTACATGAAAAATATGTTTGAATTTTTAAAAAAGATTTAGAATTAACATAAGTTTCTAAAAGAATAATTGGTAGAATTTTTATTTTTTAAAAATGTTTCTTTTAAAATAGTAGTTGATGAAACTTCTAAAAGACATGGTTGACCAAAAAAAATAATAAATTATGTAATAATTTTTTTGCAAAAGGTTTAGTTGGTGGAACTTTTTGAAAAGTTGATGATTTTTTATAATGTTCCATTGAACAATATAAAAAGATAAATGAAAGGGAGCACCCTTCAATTTTGCCAAAAACGAGTTACGACTTTTATTCATTTCATGCCAAGTATCACGTCTTATTTAAACAATAAAATCATCTAATTCATGTTCATTGTCAAGTTCGATATTTGTCAAATAATTTAATTTTCTTCAAAAAATATATATTTGTCTTTTCATTAACCATAGTCAAGGTGTTTCATGGAGGTGAGGAAAAGAAAAAACAAGTACATTGATGCAAGAACTAATTGAGTGTTGTGTGGTCCATTCAATTAACCAGTGTTAGACCTAACTTCAAAAATAAATATTTGGGAAAATTTTATACTAATTAAAATTATTAATAGGAGGTGGGTATTACAATAGGCTTCCATCATATCAACAAGCTTTAAGACCTAAAACAACATGAATTTTGTGGTGCAATTAATGTATGTGGTAGACTTTATTCATTTGAAAACATTAATTATTTAACCTAAACACCTAACTCACGAAATCCATGAAGGATAATCCACTTTGTTGATAAACATCTTTTTATGTTTAATCAATTCAAAATAAGCCCCAAATATAGGATTGGGGTATTTCATGATAAACTTGGGTTAATTAAGAGAACCTTGGTTAAACTTAGGATAAATTTTGAATGATTATAAATTTTTTTTTTACAAAAGTAGTTATAAAAAAATGATATGTATCTCTTGTGCAAACATGAATTTCCCATGATGACAATTATCATTGATTGTTTGCTCTCATCAATTGGCTATCATTCAACCAATGAATTGAATACATTGTCCACACTTTTTGTTGGCTCCTCAAATTCTTGCACTTATGAAAATTTGTTACAACAAGATTTAAAATTTTAAATAATTCTATTTTTTTTTCCCTTTTTCTTTTCCTTTTTATGCTTGACACAACATATATTTAATATAGCCACATTGTTGGAAGATTACATCTTTTATGAATGTTTTGTTTAATTATCATTCCATATTAGTTGTTTGCAAAGATGTGTGTTTCTAACAATCTCACTTTTGTTTAATTAATCTCCTACCACATCCCATTAATCCACCAATTAATTATGCCAAGACTTGATGAGTTCCCAAAATAGCTTTAAGGATTCCAACAATGTTGAAAAACTTGCTTGAAAAAGGAATTTTGCCATTTATTTCCCATTTTAATGTTTGGAAAATCAACTCTAATAAAAAGAATGAAAAATTTCAAATGATTATTAAAGTTTAGAACAATTTAATAACACCTTGTGGTTAAAATTATCAATCTTGAACCTTCTAAATTGCATCTTGATAATGTAAATGATGATAAAAATATTGAAAGACCTTAGAATGAATATTAACCCTTACATATTCAAAAAAATTAAACCTTGCATTAACCCTCATTTAAAAGATTACACATGTATATGAAAACATCAAATAATGAAATTATTGCACATGGACATAAGCATAAGCATGGTAAAGTATGTTAGCTGGATACACTTGTTGGTTTTTTGGAAAGTATCCATAAATTATATTTTAATGTATCGAATCCATGAATATTATTTACACCAATGATCGACAATTATAAGTTATTTGATTTCATTGCATAATATTGAAGAAACACATGTTTTAATATGCATTTAAGTTTTTTTTTTTTTAAATGCAAGTACAAAAAGTACATGCATAGTTTTGCAAAATTGAGTTACAAGTACATGAAAGTAAAACATCAATTAGAATTATTATATTTTCAAGTTCATGAAAGCCTAAAGTGTATAGATATAGTTTTAACTTTTTTTATTCTAGTCATAATCTATCAAAGTTTTAATCTAAAAATATTTTCGAAAATTTGAACAACCAACCAATTTAGAACATACTTTTCATCCATTTTATATATATATATAAATTCTTCAAACTTTATGTACAACTTACAATAAACTCAATGAAATGTTCTATGATTTCAAAATGCAATTTAAATAGGTTTTTAATATCTTGTTTAATGTTAATGTTAAAAAGAGACTGTTTTTGAAAATAAAAATAAAATTTAGTACTATTTTTTTGGCATATTTTATCATGCTTGGACCTACATGTTAGTAAGGCTCACATAATATTTGGGAAAAAAAATGAAAATCAATATCATGAAGGCTCACAAAAAAAAAATTAATACAAAAAAATATAATTAATTAAAAAAACAATGATATCAAAAATGTCCACACAAGTTTACACATAAAAAGTGCATAAATTCAATAAGGTTATTGGTGATGGGTTTATGAATAAAAAATATAATGAAAAAATAATTTGAAATAATATTTTATGTAAGGAACATAAGGAAATTAATATATTCCCATTGTTAAAATGGTCACATGATAAAATTAAATGTTATGTTCAATTGTTGTGTACAAGCAATTCACAATAATTTATAGTAAAACAAGATTATAAAATTAAAATAGAATACATTGAAAAATAAATAAAATGAGAATTGGTAAAATTAAATGTAATAGGAATGTAATCATGTAAAAACAAAAACCATTATACATTTAGGCATGCCTACACAAAGTTTTGTGCATTATGTCCTTTCACACCTATAGTTACAACCTTTGTTTTAATAGTAAAAATGACATCAACTTTTGTGATCAATTTCCTTCTTGTTGATATGGTGAACGTTATTGGAAAGAAAGTCAAAATAATATTGTGTTATGACCTAAAAAACATTTATAGTGTGAAGAAATAAACTCGTCTCCAGAAAAAAAATCTTGTTCTAAAATGAAAATATTGCATAAGCATCAAATTAAAAAATCAATAATCACAATTGGATTTGAAAGGGGACTTATGCAAATCAAATCTAAAATCCTCAAAAGCTCACATTGTTGGAATGACAAAACGTAATCAAATTTGAAATTTCTCTTATGTAGGTGTGGAAGGTTTAAAAAATAAATTGTGATTCCTATTGTAGTAAACATAATTCCTCCAATATTACTCAAATATTATTTTTAATCATGAAGATCTTTCACCTTTGCAATACATTTTGATATAGTTTTGTCTAATTTTTATCAAATATTTCAAGTTTAGTTCATTGTTGATTAAGACTCTTCAATGTCATATCATGTCACATCAATTCATGATATTAAGCATCTTGCTTAATGTGAATGTTAAATGTGCATAATTTATAATGGTAAAGATAACACGTTTGAATTTGACATGTGAAGCTTAGAGTTTGAAAAATTCAATGTTGAATGGCGAGCAATTTCAAAATTCTTAGATGGATTAAAGGTGTGTGAAGGTTATTGCTGGTTCTAACTGTAATGATATGATGTCTATCTTTCTTTGGCTTCTTAGACTTCAATTGGAAAAATATTCACTATTCTTCAATGAAAATTTTTTAATTGCATTTGTCTTTTAAAATGCTAGCTTTCACACGCAATTCCACAATGTATGTTGTGTTATGTTTTTTTGGTCGTAAGAATGAATGAGACATCAAGCTAACAAACAGTACCTTGCATATATCATATTATGGAACATAACACAATGCTTGAACTTTAAGTGATTTATTAAGTGAATGGGTTTGATTTGCTTTTGAGAATCTATTGTTTGCAAGTCCTAAATGTGCAATTCTCTCTAAATAAGAACATTTGATTAAAGACATGCAATTTAATTTATAAAGAGATTTAATGTGTAAAACTTTACTTTTCCGTCAAAGTTATAAGTTGGTTGATGTTAACACATTACAATATTTTGAGTTTGTGAAAATGTGGGATTGCACAATGTTGTATGCCAAGTTCATTAATGAATCACATGTGATAGTCACAAAAATGCAAGTTACAATCAAAGCCCAAAAGCCATGTAAATGTTATTAAACACTTGTGATAACTACAAAAGCACAAGTTATAGTTAGAACCCAAAGCCCATGTAATGTTTATTATGAAATCTAATCTTGGTGTGAACTTCAATTGATAATTACAATTTATCCTACCTTGAAAAAAATTATGTGGGGAGCATTTGAATGAAGTAAAAATTATTATTTAAATGATCTTCAATTATTTAACAAAAAAAATGTCTTTTTCTAATCCATATATTCTCTACTTATTTCATTTGGAACTAAAAGATCTAGAAATATTTAAACATTAAGGATGTTAATGTGAGAAAAAAATTAAATCATTTGAAGTTATTTTGAAATATATATGAAGGTTTGAATATTCCTCCAAGAAGTAAAGGTATCAAAAAACAAAATAAAAAGCATGTGAGTTACATGTTAGTTGACCAAGAGGTCAATCATATAAGATGAACCAATCTTGTGAGATTTGCCCAAGTTTAGCAAAAACAAAGTGCTCCATTATTTGCTAGAGCAAGCAATTGGTCAACCATAGCAATGGAACCACGTAACAAGCTAGATATAAACATCGCCATATGGGCCCTTGCAAATAGGACCTTAAAGTCTAGATTGATTATCTTTGTTAAATAGATGAACATAGTCTAGCCATTAAAATAGTTGAAGCTTGTAAGCTTTGGAATTGTTGTAAATAGAGAAGAAAACGACACTCAAAGAACATAAAAGAAAAAGAGTGAGCAACAATAATAAAAGGACGAGTACTATCATAAGGAAAATCTTGCATGGGATATGCAACACAATTTTTTTTAATCATAACAAACATCAAAATAGTCTACATGCCCCTCCCCTTTGTTTTCCCAAAAAAAAAGATTGGAAAATAATATCAACTTTCACCTTTGTTTTATTTTCACAACAATTTCTTAATCTCAAACACACCTCACATCTTCATGCACTTTTAGTCTCTAATTGCAACAAACATTTAGTACAACCTACAAGATCTTTAAAAAAATTGCAAAAATAATCATTCACAATACACAATAAACAAAAAAATAATGAATGAACCGCAATGACAATTCCCCAAAACTAGTTGCCAGTACCCCTCCCGTGCTTTATGAAACCTAACCTTATTGAAATCCCATCATGTAAACACTCCCAACAAAAAAACCCCTTTTCACCATGCTTAAACGACTTGGCAAAAAATCAATTTATTCAATGTAAAATTGAGTTAAATAAGGTAAAAGCTTACAAGTTTGGATCAAATGCAATAATCCTTACATGTGGGGGTAGGGCCCAATAACAAAGAGAACATGTTTTGGCTAAACCATTATTAAATGGGTTGAACACAATAACCACAACGATTGTTATCCCTCCCCCAATAGCCAAGGCATTGTTTTACAACACCCATGGGACCTTTTTATTTTTACCATTTTTATGGCATGGGAGGTCAAATGAAAGGTGATGAAACAAAAGGCATCACATGTGTGTTATGGAAATGTGCCCTAGTTATTGGTGCAAGGACAATAGTTTCCATGGCTATTGTAATGTTGATAATGAACCATTTGCCCATTTTAATTATGTCATTAATAGAAAATTCTAATTTACATGAATCATGAGAGTGAAGGTTTGTTTTAAAGTGCTTCATTATTGTTTTTTACACATTATTCAATCACCCCTCATGATTTTGTTTGAACTTGCCATAAATGGAATGTCATTACACAATGTGCCATTTTCTTTTCTGAAATTTGTCATCCAAAAAAATCTTTGTAATAAATGTAAGAGGGATGTCTTCCTAAGATGCTTGGTTGTTGTTCTATGTTGTCATGGATGGATGTGAAAGGATGAAAAAAGTGGGCTATGAGCAATTTTCTTCTAAAATATTGTTATTGAACATTATTGAAGTACTTCCAATTTAATTTGGTATGAAAATACTTTGGAGTGGGTTTTGAAACTTTTGGAACTCTCTTTTGTTTGTGGGTTAGGTTCATGTTGTTTTGTTATGAGGTGATGGTAGGTGTAGATTCTATCCAAAATTGCTTTCTACCTCCTACAAACAATATAACTTGTCCTTTCAAAAGTACTTACAACATTCACAATATGTGATTTTACTCATTCTAAATCCTTTACAGGCTATATTCACACATTATTATTGTTATAGTTACTATTTCCTTATTTCTTGGATTTTGTATTATCCTTTAATGATTGAAATTTGTGATCAAGATTCATAATTCAATTAGAAAAACACAACAATTTTGAGTAGTTTCGTTGTTTCCTCATCAATATTTTATTTTTAAAAAAATTCAGAATTGAATGTATCAAACATTTGTAGTATTAAGTGTAAAAATCCAAAATGGAAAACAAGAAAATTTTGGTTTGAAACCCAACAAAACTCTAAACTATTCACTATCTTTATTCTATCCTCTAACAACTACCTAGGTTTTCTTTGTGTGTAAAATAAACAATCTTCCAAAAATCATCAACTTTCAAAACTTCATCCTAAATCCTTTCCCTCCAAAAGTAATTTGAATTTCCAGACTAATGAAATGTCTTCATCCTATCCAACTCACTAGCCATTTGCATTCTACCTTGTTAAATATCTTCCATTCTCTTGGTCATATTTTGCCTTGTTTAATCTCTACCATCCACTAGGTAATAGGTGATTTTGTTTAGGTAGTGTGTGTTGACTAATTTGTAGTTTTGCAACATTTCTTTTTATGCAAGGTTTTTTGAACTTGACAATCTTTGAGAAATCACACTTTGAATATTACAAAAATGTATTTTTCAAAGACATTGTAGAAAAAAATATTGTAAGAAAGCTTTTTTAAAACATTTGTTTACAGTATCATAGACCAAGGTCCACAAACGCAAGTTCATTTATAGATTGGGAGCACCTTTAACAATATCAAAATGTGTTCATGCAATCAACTCTCCCAAGATTAAGGTCAACAGATCCATCACCACATGCACTCATTTTCACTTGTTTTGAGTTTTGGACAATTGTGATTCGAAGCAAGATATTTTAATTGGAAAAGGTCCCATGTTCCATTTTCCAAGAGAGAAAGTTGTTGACCCATTTGAAGATGTTAACTCACTAATCATAACCCAATCAACCATGGTCTGCATGTGTTATTTTCTATTGTTAGGGAATTTCAAAAGCAATCACCATGAAAAGATTGCAAATTTCATCCTAATGGTCTAATGAAAATTTCGTAGACATTCATCATATAAATAATCAAATTCAAAATAACATGGACCTCCGATTCCACCTTGATCATGTCATTGAAATGTCTTCCATCTTGATCAAAAGTCTCAACTTTTAATTATATTGAAAAGATTTTTCAACATGTATTTGGGATGGTTGATGGTGTCACATGCACCCCAACTACCTATGGGAAAACAATAGTGATGCTTGCTGATAATTTTAAAGAAAAATTTATGCAATTAAAAAAAACTATTAATTGTGAAATTAAAGATTTGACATGGAAAGGCATAACATTACAACATGTAGGGAAAGCTTTTGAGAAATCAAAGCATTCAAAGCATTTTTTAAAAATCAAATTGGTTGAAATGTTGAATTTGACTAGGCAAAAGTTCTTGAAAATATTAAGTTTCAAATTGGGCCTTTAAAGAATAATGTTTGATTACAATGCAAGACATAGCCTTAATTTGAAAATTTTCAATAAAAAATTGATAAAAATGTGTTGTTGGGTTGTGGTTAAGTTTTGCCAAAATGTTTTGTGGTTTTGATAAATCTCCTTCACATTTTGCAAGGAACTTCATAACAAAAGTATTGGGGAAAAAGTTGAATATCATGGATGAAAATAAAAATAAAGATAGAGGCACCTTAAACTACATTGTACCTTACTATTGTACTTTATAATGGTTCAAATATTTTGGGAATGCAAGATTATAATAATGAGTGGTTCAAGGTTGTTTTAAGAGCCACACAATATGGCAAAAGTTGTGATTTGAAAAATAATATCCACTCTTTTTAAGATGACTTAAAATATACTTTAAGATGACAATTTCTTTGTTTAAGGTTGCTTGGTAAGTGGTTTAAAGACACCCAAATTCTTAATGGTTGCATTTCCTCCCCCATCTCAATGCCTTTCAAATCCAATTCATTCAAGATTTCAATTTGAACACATGTGATTTCGAGTTTAGAATCTTTATTCAATGATATTAAAGTCTTCTTTTGAGGATATTAAAAACCTTATTAAACCGCATTAAAACCCTCATTTGAAGATTTTGAGATATTATACCCATCATTTAAAAGAGAGCCTACTCATCGTTTAGGAAACCCTTATATATATATATATAATTCATAAAAAATTAAGATAAATTCCACAAAACTAATTTAAACTTGGGTTAATGTTTAAGTTCTTTTATTTGAAGGAAAAATAAATTTAAAAATAAAAATTGAAGTTTGATTTGTTTATATTAAAATTAAAATGCTTATTCTGATGGTTTTACATGCATTTATCTTATTGCTTTAGTCAAATTGTAAGGATGATTGTGCTTCAAAACATTATAACAAAAGGCCTAACTTGACCAATTAGGGATGATACCATATTGAAAGAATTAAAATGAGCCCAAGAAGTATGTCATAAGGTCATGCACATTTTCAAAATTTCCATGCATTTTGCAAAATGAAATGTAGATTTGTATTTGAAGAGCTTGAATTGTGAGAATAATACGAATATCACGGATACTTAACAAGTAAGGATCTACATCACAATATAACACTTGACCAAATATGCTCTTGTTATTCATGCTTGTTATACTTATGAGCAATAGAGTTGTCTTTAGTTGTAATGAAGGTCACACCATATCCAAGGCACAATAACATCAATGAACTGAATCACAAGTGTGGTACTTATCAACCTTGTCATAACCAAGTCTAGTTGATGCTCAATATTGCTATGTTTGCTCTCAAGTAAAAACTAGAGCTAGTTATCACCCTCTTTCCTCTAATTGTTGTTGATGAACAAAATGATCTCTTAGTATATCAACTTTTTCCATCTTTTTTTTTCCTAGTGACTATTTTCACATCAAAACTTTCACTTGGTTTCAAAAATGGTATTGTACTAGTAGTGATATTATTGAAACACCTTTGCACCACATGACCGTCTAACTTGTGTAAGAATCAATAGCTACTACACAAGCATTGTAGAAAAGATGAACATGGTAGTGATGAATGCAAGATTTAAAATGTTGTTATCAACCAATGTCCAAGCATTTGATAATCTAATAACAACAAATTTGTGTTTAATAATACACAAGATTCCACATGCAAGAGAGAACATTTAGAAAGGCACTTTGGAAAGACTAAACACAGGTATTATTTTCCATCGCTAAGAAGTATCATGGACACCTTCCCATCCCAAAGCACCATAAATCCTCCTTACCATAAGTACCCTCCCAATTGCAACCATCCTTCTCATGCAGAAATCCTGTAACCTCATGAACACAACATTCATTTTATGCAATACCTTTCATGGACAATCAATAGTTTTGTCAAAATATCGAATTATTCAAAACAGGAGTCCAATAGTCCCAATTTGAATAGTTTGAAATGTCGACAATTATGTATACAAAGTGTAGTGTAGCATACTTTATATATCTATAGTAGCATTTCAGTGCTTGAGATAGTTATTAATACTTCCTGAGTTGGGAGTTGTTGGAAAGCTTCTGATGTCTGTTAGGACTTAGGAACCACGAATTGATTGTCACTTGGTTGTTGTTGTTTATGATTTTCATTTGCTAAAATGAACATGCAATTCCACAATGTTTAGTAGTTAGTAGTATTTGTCAGGCGATTTGTAAGTATTAGAGTTGAAAAGTGTTTGGGAGTCATACCACATCAACAGAAATCATTGGGTCACTTGCATCTTTTGCAATAGTAGACCATACAAGGAGCCGCTTTTGCACCAAGTTTGCCTCTTCTCTTTACGTCATTGTTGGAGAATCTGCTGGGCAACAAATAATCAACATGAAATATGTCACAAATAATATCTGCAAAACAAGGCATTGTGGTCACTATCTCATGGAGACAAAAACAAAGGACAATTGATTATCAGATCATGCTAATATGGATCAAATCATCAAAATCCTCCTCATCAAAGAGTTACACAACAAGAACCAAACTGCCGAGGAAAAGCTCAAATGAAATGATGCTGTATCACTTGTAAACCATTGCATACATATCAGACACTGCCACCACACATTGTAAACCATTGAAAACCTTGCATCCTTGGCCGGGAGACTGCGACATGTATCAAAAGCTGCCTTCCTATTCTCACAGAATTGCTAGCCTTTTTTAAGTGTGCAATCAGTTCAAATAAGGCTACAGAATGCCTGTATAATGTCAAATGGTAGATCCAGATGCAATACAATCACTCACATCGACCGTCTTCAACAAACAAGAGCTTCCGTCTGTCAGGTTCTGTTCTCAGGGCTACAGAATGCCTGTACACATATTGATGAGATTGCAGAGAAAACTCCACAAACAAACACATTGAGATCGTAATCTACAGAATGCCTGTACACAATGTAGGAGCTTCTTCACATGGAAGAACTAGCTGCAATAAGATCGCTCAAATCAACCCTCTTCCACAAACAAGAGCTTCGTCAGGTCCTATATCAGGGCTGCAGAATGCCTGTAAACATATCTATCAGATTGTAGAGAAAACTCCACAAACAAACACATTGAGATGGCAAGCTACAGAATGCCTGTACACAATGTAGGAGCTTCTTCACATGGAAGAACTAACTGCAATAAGATCGCTCGCATCAACCCTCTTCCACAAACAAGAGCTTCTGTATGTCAGGTTCTATCTTAGGGCTATAGAATGCCTGTACACATATCTATGAGATTGCAGAGAAAAATGGATTACAGACAGAGAGATTGGATTTTTCTTTTTACTTCTGAGAATCAATGGTTTCTTTCCTGAAGAAGAAGAAGAAGGCTGAGATGTTGTACCACGTGCTGATTTCTTGAGCAGACAAAGATTCCAAGGCCGTCGATTTTGCGGGACGGTTATCGTCGCCCCTCTAATCTTTTACTAGAAGTGCGCTCTCGTACTACTACTACCTACAACAACAAACGAGTCCTTGCAAAAAGGGAAGAAAGGGGGCGAAGCTTTAGGGTTAGGGTTAGAGCTTGATGATTCTCACGGAAAAAGCTCTTGGTTTGGCAATCTCTGTAAGATTTTGGATAGTGATGACGAGTTGGGATAGCTTGCTTGCAATCTTCTCGTGAAATTACTGTACCCAAAAACCCGACAATTCCTTCGCACCCAACTCGTTTTTCCCCGGTAGCAGCATTCTTCTTAAGGTGGATGGATCCTGGTTTTCCTTCCTGACGCCTACCAAGAAAATGATGCAAGCTTCTTTTGTAGCTCCGCGATTCAAGCTGTTTTGAGACAATCGGATGTCTTGAGAGAGTGCAAGTCAGTCGGCAAGTCAGTCGTGAAGCATGGAGTTGAGCTCTGGAATCTCTCTTGTGTCAATTCACAATGGCGTTCGTGGAGGGGTCAGCAGCAGCAGCAGCAATTCCTTACGAAAGATGCAGGATTTCAGAAGCTTGCATCATGGCTTGCAGGGTTTTCACAGCTGCGATGGCGGCGGCATCAAGGATTTGCATCAAGCTCTAAGACTGAGCAGCAGCAGCGGCCATGGCAGGAAACTGGTATTGGAGCTCGCACAGAATGGTGCGATGAAGATGAAGGTCATCACCAACAACAGCAGCAGCAGCAGTAGTGAGCCTGCCGCATCATCATCATCACCATCATCGTCATCAGCAGCAGGGTTCTCCTCCTCAACTTCTGCGTCAGGAGGAGCTGCAGCAACCTCAACAACATCTGCAACAAACAGGAGCAAGAATGGAGGGTTTGTGGCACGAGTGTTGGAGGTGCCTGGACGCGTGTGGCAGCAGGTGCTGCAACCTCTAAGCGATTTCGGGTTCGGGAAGCGCAGCGTGTGGGAAGGCGGAGTGGGTCTGTTCGTGATGGCGGGGGGAATTCTCCTGGCGATCACGCTGGTATGGGTGAAGGGGAAGCAAATTCGAGCGAGGACGAGGAAGTACGAAGCAGTTCTGGAGTTCGCATTAGCACAAGGGATCACAGTGGGCACCCCAGTGCGCATCCGGGGAGTGGACGTAGGCAGCGTGGTGGGGGTGAGACCGAGCTTGGAACGCATCGATGTGGTAGTAGAGCTCTTGGACTCTGGCATCGTGATTCCTCGCAATGCACTTGTGGAAGTGAATCAATCGGGACTCATCAGCGAGACTCTAATCGATGTCACTCCGCGCTTGCCGTTGCCCAAACCCACTTTGGGACCACTGGACCCTGGCTGCTCTGAAGAGGGTTTGATCGTCTGCGACAGAGAGAGGATCAAAGGAGAGCAGGGAGTGAGCTTGGATGAGCTTGTTGGGATTTGCACCAAGATTGCACGTCAGGTTGACGGCATTGGAGTTGCCAAAATGGCAGGCATGGCTGAGCGCCTTGGAAATGCTGTTGAAGAGGCCAAACCCCTGCTTGCCAAGGTAACCCTTACTACTCTTGTCTGAATGTGTCTGAATTGCTTGCTAGCCATTTCATGCTGTGGATGTTCAGTCTATCCCTGTTTCTCATCCAGACACTGAAAGGAAGGCCATCACTAGCATGGAGAGTGTCACGTGGTTTTGAGCTTTCTGGTAAGCTTGATACACTGGTTCAATGCACTTGTTTTTCTCTCTCTCTCTCACTCTCAGCAAATCATGGGCCACTTGGTCTTCTGCATGATGGTTCTTCAAGGCTTGCAGTATGCACTTCAATTTTGAGAAGATAAACACCCACCCATGTGTAGATGTCTTTTCTCTTCCCACTTGGTTGCATTTCAGAATGCAGCTTTCTTTTGCACACAAGTACTGAGTGATGCAGCTCTGTCTTCTGAAGAAGGTTTCCGCACCAGTTTTTTACCTGTATCTTCATTTGCTTTTGAAGGAATGATCTCTGATTGTGTCCCTTTCACTTACTCTCCATAAGCTCGGATTATCATCTTTGTAATGCCAAGAATAGGAAGTTGTGCTAAAAAATGCAGGCAAGATTGTGACCATCTTGTGTGGCTTTTGCAGTTGGAATTTTGTAACTTGTTGCAGACTGCTGGAAGAGAAACTGTACACAAGAGAATGCTCTGAGGAGGAATGGTTGCTATATATTGGATTGCCCTAAACCATGTGTTTGTTCTACTGGGGTTGTGGCAGGTTCAAGGGATGGCAGAGGATATTGGACCCTTGCTGAAGGAGGTGAGAGAAGGTGGGCTTCTTAAAGAACTGGAGCAATTGACAAAGGTTGCAACTGAATCAGGCCGTGATTTGGGGTAAGCATCAATTGTGTTTTCATGATTCCTGCACATGAAAACAACAAACAACCTTGTTCCAAAACTGGACATGTTTGCAGGAGGAAGTCACTGAGTAGTCTGGTGCAAGTGGTGATGTGTGTTGAATTTTCTGAATCCTAGATATTGGATTCCAGATGCTACCTGTTGTCTTGGGGAATTTGGGTGCTGATTTTATTCATTGCATAGTCTCCCAAGAAGTTCTTGCTAAGACGCTGAGGATTTTTTTCTTTCCTTTTCAGATTATTGAGTAAGTCAGTGTTGACATCTGAGAACAAAGATCTCCTGCGTGATTCAGTATCCACATTAAGCAAAACTTTGAAGCATGTTGAGGTGAGCCTTAAGTTTTCAAATTGTCATTTGTAAATTGTCTGGTTCAAATTTGTTTTGCACAGCATTTTTTCCTCACATCACTATGCATGAATGACTCCAGGAAATTGTGGGTTGTTTCTAAAGAAGAGTTTATTCACCTTTACAGTTTAAGATCATTTGCTAAGGATATTTCCTCTTCTGGAACTCTTGCAGAGTATCAGTGCAGATGTTAGTGGAGTGACAGGAGACTCAAGAACAAGGCACAATCTTAGGCAGCTCATTGAATCACTAAGCCGGCTGGTTACAGACTAGTTCTGATGTATCCTTTATCAAACTTCAGTTTTTTATACCCAGATGTCAGTGTCTAATCTTGTTGGTAGCTGGTATTTAGCTGAAGGCTACTTTGCAACGATGATTGTGCCTGACTGGCTTGCGAAAAATCACAGTTTAACTTGGCATGTCTCCCTATGCTTTTCTGACCTCCCTGCAAGCCATCACTTCTTTCTTCACCACCGTGCATGTTGAGTTTGTTTCACAGGTTGGAACTTTGATTGACATCATGATTTGAAGCAATCACTGAGATGGTAAAATATCTGTCTTTGTGTGAAGATCTCTACTGCATGTTTCGAATGTTTGTGGTGCATTTCATCAGACAGCAATGAGCTCAGAAGAGCAGTTAGTGGATTTCTTGTCACTTAGTACATACAGCTATTTTGATTTCCTGAATGCAAGCATCAATGATCCAGTGGTGCTCTTGCAAAATAGCCTAATGTGCAGCAATTGGAAAGTTGTATGCTTCTAGTAGAATCTTTTTGTGCACAACATAATTCCGGATTTGTGTATGGCTAGGCAGTTTGAGTATTGTTTGGAAACAGAAGGCTACTACTGCTGGCATATAGAAAAAACCTGTTGAAATTAAAAATGGCTTTCAAACAGAATTCATGGAAGTCTTGCAAGCCTATGTATCATGAACTTCTCAATCATGGATTGTTGTGATGACTGGAGGAATACTAGGTAACATGATGTCAAGTTCCACAATTGAAGACCATACTTGCCTTAAAAATAAGGCTTTTGCCATCTGATCTTTTTATGTACATTAGTCCCAGTGACATGGGAGCCTAGAGATTCTCAGAAAGCTCACTAGGATTCTGACACATCAGGTGGTGAGGCATTCCACAATTTTTGGAGCATTGAAATGGAGGCACACACGATTTGTTATGTTTTTCTCATCCAGACATTTGATCATTATTGGTAATTGTATTGTATTGTATCTGACCTACATTGGCAAGAGATAGAGGGAGTGTCCCCTCCACCGCAAGCCTTTACTGGATAATCAATCCATCAATGCCTACCACCCAACCAAGAGTGCTCAAGTTCGTCCTACAACCTCATGATTGAACCTTGGCCAACTTGAGAGCAAGTGGGTAGACCACCTTTCTCCGCATGCCTGTATCTTCCACAACTCGCCTACTGGCCTGCATCATTAGTGCTGCAGCTCAAATGCTATCCAAGTACAGGAAAAGCAATCCATGTGTTTACCTCATTCATTAGAGGTAAGCACAAGAATTATCTACGCAGGAGGGAGAACAGAAGAAGATGATGCTTTGCTAGAAGAGACTACAAATGACCATAAGAGCAAGAAATGGAGAACAATGAACTATTGGGAGGAGAAACCCTGGTTACTAGTTACCTCAGAAGGGCTGATGCCAGCAGCTATGAGACTTCCAAGTTGAGCCTCAATTTCCTCCTCACTCAGGATCTGCTTACTGGCACTCTGTGGAATTCCCTCAATTACCAATGTAATCTCCCCACGAGGGCTTTGATCTTCAAACTGCTTGTGTATTTGCTCCAATGTACCTCGGCAAAACTGAAAACCATTTTCACAAGTCATCTGAATATCTATATACCATACAAAGCAGAATGTTTCTTCTTTGCAGAAGACTGCAGTCTGAAGGAAAACAACAGGTGATGTACTATCTACTTTGTAAAATTTGGTCATCTCATAGAACAACATAATGGACTGTGGTGTTCTGGGAGATGACCAAATGGACACTGCAGTCATATGACAGGTTGCTGTGTGAAGTAGACTAGTGTGAAATACAATCTACCTCTTCATGAAGTTTGGTCATCTCCCTTGCTACCACACAGTGCCTTCACAAGAACCACAATCAGCATGTCAAACTTTGTCAAGCAGCCAATCACACAACTGGCAATCAATGGCTGCTCAAGCACATAAGGCACACACTTGGGTTACTTGTAGGTGCCTGCTAATTTATTTTTCTGACTATCTGACCAGCTTGGTGGGTTCTCTCAATCTGCAAAACAAGCACCTTTTGTCTCCCCCAGTACATCCATCATCCAAACTGGAACCGACATATCACTGCCAATGTTGCAAGGAGGAACTGAGAGATGTCAACGCACCTTGTTGCTCCAAAGGCAGCGATGCAGTCATCTAATACTCTGCACAGTTTGTGAGGGGGAACATAGAAGACCTGTGTGGCTGTCTGTTTTGCTGCAGCTGCCAATCTCTGCTGCCTTGTACCTGTGTGTGTTGGTAGGAAGCCAGCTGCAATTGAAACTTTACCTTTATTATCTTCAACTACTATGTGGACATGCAAACCGTAAAGGCTAACAACACAAAATACACATCTGTATCTGTTACTCATGCACCCAAAAATAGTTTTATGCTCAAGAGTTTTATTAGTTGATGGTCTCACCAAAAGAAAACTCATCTGTTGGTAGACCTGATGAAACCAAGGCAGTAATTACGGCTGATGCACCTGGAATTGGATGAACTTGCACTCCAGTATCTACACATACTCGGACCTGGAAAAGCACCAAAGTAAGCTGACCAGTGGCATTTACCCACTAGGGTCCAAGAAAAGATATCTAATTATCTCACAGTGCATTCCTCAATCCAATGTCACACTTCAGGCAATGATGCATTATAGCTTCCAATGTCAGAATCTTGATGATGCCTAAACTGCACCAGCTTAGTATTCTTCATTACCCATCATTCCTCTGATATAGCACCCCATCCAAAAAGCCAGCAAGTAATAAGCAGAAGATCAGGTTGCCACTAAACTTACAAGTTCAGATCCAGGATCACTGATTCCAGGCATTCCAGCATCACTGATCAGCGCTATGATTTGGCCAGCCTTCAGGCGCTGCATTATAGCATCCTGTCTTGCATACTCATTGAACTTGTGGTAGCTCATCTGCGATTATTCCCTCTGGCCCCATGAGAGGCAGATCCTGGCAGCTGCGCCTATCCCCAACATTGCCAGCCATGAAGATGGAAGTGGCACCAAGGAAACACAAGAGGAAAGTATTCTGGCATATTCCACATGTCATGGGTATCATGTGAAGAATTCCAGGCATGGTTGGAAACTAAACAAAGATTTTTACCCTGAAACACAGTGACTATCTACTCACAAAATACATATTGTCTCAACTGTATCACAGTGAATGCATTCCAATGGTTGAAGTTCATACTAACCATGGGAGTGTCTATGTTATAGTACCGTAGGAGTTTTGCTGAGTGCCTTGTGTCCTCAGCTAAGATCACCTCTGCCTCCTTTAAAATCCGAAGAGCTCTGGAACGAATGTCACACTCCAAGTGGGAAATATCTTCATTAGTACTGAGAAATTCTCAATACTGTCAACACTTATGATTGAAGTCAACCTGAAAAGAATTGAGAAATGACCCAATAATAAAAGGCTATGGATAGCTCACATCTGAAACATAACAGCAACCAATCAGCAAGCGTGAACACAGACAAGAGGAACACAAACCTAATGAAAATAGAAAACAAGACCCAACACACAAAACTGGTTTGAACAACAGTGACAGAAATCCCAAGCAGGAAACTTTAGTAAACCCTGCTGTGCCTTTTTCTCTCTCCCTCTAGGCAGCTAAAAAGTGGGACTAAAAACAGGGTATTTTCCACTTTCACTAGTTTGGAGAGAGTTCTCTATGAATTCATTCAAGGGCTGTCAAAAAAGCAGTTTGGCCTTCACGGTTGCATGAGTAGTATTTTCCTACCAGCAGTAAAAACCCTAATATTTCAATAGGAAGCTTACAACAAGCAAGAAGTCCACACCACATCTTTTAACAACACATTGCCATCAATGAAGCTACTGTACGTTAGTGTATTTCCACCATATCTCATGACCATTGTTAAGCTAAAGTGGCATTTGACTTTAGGCTTCAGGTCAACCTGTTTTTCTGATTTGTACTGGAACAAAGTAGAGAACCCAGACAAAGGTTTTTGCAAAACAAAGATGGAAGAGATGGAAATTGACCTTATAGTAATGTCTTCAAGGTTACCAATGGGTGTTGCAACCAGATATAGACCTCCTTGCAATTCTCCCTGCAAAATAAAAGGAAGTGGCATCAAAACTAACTCCACAACAGTTTGATCAACAACACAAGAAGAGCATCAATTCCAATCACATTTTCTAGTGAATCTTGACTACAGAAAGTTTGTACATGGACTCTCAGGGTAAGACCATTTTGTGTAATCCATCCTGCATCTCTGACTTGAATCAAGAACACACACATACATCATGATGTGTAAAAAGGTGTTCCCAACACAGATGTCTAAATTCTTTTTGCAGTTTGCAAGCCACCCATTGTCCACCGAACAACAATACAACAGAATCACCTCCATCTTCCCCAAACCCTAATTCCCAAACTCCAAAGAAATGACATCTCCCTGAAAAACCTAGACTGATTTGAACTGATCTTAGAACCCTAATCCATGCACAGAAGCCTTTTGGGGTCTGTCAGAAGAGCAAGCAAGAAAGGAATTGCGGTGAGAACCATAGACACTTGCCTTCACTTTGGCACTGCTGCGACTCTCAACTTGATATTCCTCCTCAGCATCGTCGTCGTCGTCACTTTGTACACAAACTGCTGGATCATTTGCCTGAACACAATCTCCCAAAATTGGCAAATCCGTTTCTTCATAAGGTCCATGGGCAGAGACGGCAGCAGCAGCAGCAGCAGCAGCAGCACCACCACCACCATCACCACAGATGCCACTAAACTGCCAACACCTATTTGCAGCTCTGCTTCTAAACCTCCTACCAAAAGTTCCTATACCTACATCCAAACTAGTTGTAGAAGAAGGCAACAGAAACAGAGAACATGGAAAGGATTTGGGTTGGAAGCCTTGCATTCTAAAGGGAACGAGATCCATGTGGTTGTTATTCTTGAGTCTGGAAACAACAGTTGGTGCCACGGTTTTGCTGAAATAAAAGTTGATTAGATGCAAAGTGGTGGGTGCCAACATGATGTAATGGGAAAAAGAAGAAGAAGAAGAAGAAGAAGAAGAAGCAGCAGCAGCAGCAGCAGCAGGAGGTATGTGCAAAGGCATGGAAAATAACGAAGTAGTCATCTTGAGCAACAACATACTGCTGGAAAATCCAAAACTACAATCAAGCGCAGCAACAATCAGGGTTTCTCTACTTCCATGAAAAACATGTCAAATTCATCGACCTCCATAGGGTTCCTGCTTCCTGCCTCCACAATCATCATCCATTCAGAACAGGCGGGAAGAGTGGCAAGCAACGAGAATTCAAAACCCTGTTTCTCTCCATTGCTTCCAGACGGACAGACGGACGGACAGACGAGCGTTCTCTCCATTGCTGAGGTGCAAATCAGACATTGGAGATCATGGGTCAGGCTGTATTGTCCAGAGAGGAGCTTGGCAAGGAGCTAGCGGAGCTGGAGAAGCAGCTCGAGGCCTGTTGCACCCTGTGTGCGGATTCCATCCAAACCGTAGTATCTTCTGCTTGCTCTCTCCGTGTCGAGGGTCGAGGTAACAACTCTCTCTGCTTTTGGGGCCAATGCAGCAGGAAGGAATGAAGGGATGTGTGTATGTCTTGGTGGTGGTGCTTCATGTGTTAGGCTCACATCAGCTGGGCCGATGGGTTGATCTCTCATTTGCAGAGAGGATAGAGAAGGTAATGGAGCGTCTGCAAAGCCTTGAGACAGAGGACTCTTATGTGCAAACAGGTCTGACAACATCAACAACAAGATCACCCATGTCTATCTGTTTTCCTATGTTGCTGGTTTGCTTCCTGTGGAGCTTTGTTTGTTTGCTTGCAAGGTGCTGTTGCAAAAGGGTTTAGGGTTTCTTTTCCCACCAGGATGGCACAAAGCTTAGTGATTTGCTGCTGGAACGAAATGGTTTATGATGTCTAGGACATTGGAATACATGTTCAGATCTTCATTTGCATGGCTCTGATGGCTATTGTTGTATCTGTTTGCTGGTGGGAGATAGTTCGGGAGAATCAAGAAGAAGAACTCCACAAGTTCAAACAGCAAATGTCCGAGACCCAGGCCAGCTTGGATTACCTGCACAAGCATAATTCTCTGCTTTTGCAAAAGAAGGAAAATCGGGAGAAGCTCATTTCCACCCTCATGGCAGGTGTGAATTTCTCCTGTTGCAAAATTACAGTTGATTCCAGGGTGGCGTCCATCAACCATAACATGGTCTCTTAGTCACCCACACCTCTTCTTTGTGTCTTTTTCCTTCGGAAAGAGTCTTGTGCTCTCTCAGGTGATGACTACCTCTCCATGGGATTTGAAAAATCTTTCTTGAAATTATTGTCTCAGCTCCATCCTGTCCTCCAGCCTCCCCCTTCCCTCCTGCACCAATCCCACCTGCAAATCAAGGGGTATTCTACTGAGGATGCTGTGTGTGTTCTCTGCAGATGTTACAAGTAAGATGAGTAGCAAGAAGCAAAAAGTGGCAGCCCTGCATGAGGCCACTACATGGTACAAACAACTCCTAAGTATGCATTGCGAGTACTCAGATGGTAAGCACATGGTTTTTCTTCGGTTCAGACCAGAACTGTGAGTTATAGGTTTTAGGGTTTACTGGGAGGAATTTCCTACTTACAAACACCATGACAGTCATGCCATCATAGAATGCTTCTTGGCTACATGTATGTCAATGTGTGATTGTGTGCTCTCTTGTGGTCTCATGCTCATGCCTTCTATGTCTCTAAGAGCACTGGATCTTTTTTGAATCTGGCAAGTCCATTCCCACTAAAGAGTTTGCTACTGATTTCTTTCCCCTTCTTTGAACCAGCTGTTAAGTTCATCTTCACGAATGTAGAGCCACAAGATCCTGATCGGGTATTCAGCTTCTCAGTTCGCCATGACAAAGCAACCAATCTGTGGGCAAGTAAGCAAACAAATGTGGAGCCTTCAATGAGAGCATGGGCAATATTGTCTCCTAAATCCTAAACCCTGCTGCAAAGGCAGGGAAGAGCTGGCAGTTTTATTAGCATCTTAGAGCATCTCCATGAACGCTCAGTATGTGACCCTGCAAAGCTATTTCTCATATCTGAGTTTTAGTTACTAACTTTTTTCCAACCCCACCCATAAAACTGAAACTGGGACTGCAAGTGGGTGAGAGACTACTAATAGTAACCCACTTGGACCAATCAAACTATCTAGCAATTTAGAAAGAGGGAGCAATCAATAAATACAATTTGGCTTTGTTTATTAGACTGTTCCAGGGTTCCTCCAGGGCTCTGAAAGCTGTGGTTTTTTTCAGGGTCACATGCTGAGTGTTGATGGATGTGCTCTTAGAGGTCTTGACTGCTCATACATCTTATAGCAAGACGTCAATGGAGTGAGATGATCAGCTGTCCTGCAAATGCATTTCTATTTGTGTGTAGTGTTAAGGAGCTCTTCAGTCAACCCAATGTGGCTCTGGGCATGGTTGACTAATTGAAGTGAAATGTTGTGGCTGCTGTGCAACAGTTGTCGAATGTAATCCCAGAGTAGAGGCAAGTGCCAACCTTGTTGAAGCATTGAACCAGAGCAATGAATTCTCTTGGTTCGTGAGGTCTATGCACCGGGAGTTTGAAGGTATGGCAATGAGGTCTTTATATCAAGTGAGCTAGCTACCTCAAGTATCAAGCCCCCAGTCTACAGGACATAGCTAACCTACTCAGAGCAAATGATTGCCATGCCAGCAAGCTTTCTCAAAATCAACTATGAATTCACAGAGGGACAATTGTGGGTGTGTATAAGGATAATGGTAAGGCCACTTCTGTGCACTAGCCATCTATTGCACTAGTAAGGATGCCTCTGGTCCCCCAGTGGCTCACTGAGTTCATTGATAGGTATGCAATATGCTCCACAGAAATACTGTCACTAGTGTTTGCAATTTCTAGCCTCACTGGGTGAGAGTGAACCTGGCGGAAATGCCCTTTCTTGAATATGTAGAGCTGTGATGTGGCTGTAGGTACTGCTTGGGGTAAACTATGTAATGAAAATTGCTACTGGTGGGTGAATTCTGCAAATGGAATGGGCAAATTAAAAACTATTTAAAGTTGTATTGTAGTGTGATATGGAAAATTTGTGCATGTCTGCTTGTTTCCTTGCAATTGGGGAGGTTTGTGAAGCTGTGCAGTGTGTAGTAATGGAGTTTCTCAGTGAAGACTCTGACATTTTGTTGATGCCTGGATTGATGAAACAAAACAAGGTTAGCAAAATTTAAGCTACCCAATATGGGGGATGAAACTGAGACATGAGGTTGTTGTGTCCATGTGTCCTCTTGCTCTTCTTGATCAACCTTCAAACAGATGCTTGCAAATGATATACAAATCAGTGATACCCACATATTCAATATGTGCCAATTTGATCACATCTTACTCTTGTAAGCTTTGAAATACTCAAAAATGTTTGCATGTTTACCTGGAAGGGAAGAGCAAGTTATGTGGGTGCATCTCTTCATGATTGTAGGCCATTCATTCCTCTTCAGAGACTCAGGACATTTTGGCATTTGTGAAAGTTGTCTTGAATCAATATGGATGTTCTCCCACCTCTTTTGCTTTAGCTCAATCACAAGCTTGTTCTTGGGTTGTGAATGTGAAGTAAATTTGTCTTTGATTCATTTAGTCTTCATTGAAATATCCAGAACCTAATTTAGGGTTTTCTCTCAAGTTTTCTCTTCAAGTTGAATAATGTTTGAGAAATTCAAGAGTGGGGATCTTTGCTCTGTCATGCCTACAGTTTTGGATATAACTCACATTTTACTGTTATAATGTGTTATGTTTGCTTATTATGTTTGACATCAAAGCCCTGAACTGCTGACAATCTCTCAAGTTTTTCATGGATGTGTTTGTTTACTTTTGTGCTCTCTTGGAAGGAAGGAAGTCTCTTGAAAGCTGCGAGATACTTGTGAGTGGTAGTCCAACGACACTGGCAGTGGTGAAACGAGCAAACCAAGGTACGGGACTGGAGATTGTACACCAATTGGCTGAAGAGAGTAACAGCATTGTGCTTACAGCTTGCAATACAATGTGTGATATAGAGGCCACTAGATCTTTGAAAAAGCAACATAGAGGTCTAAATAGGGGGTGTGGGTGGACTTGCTTTTTTTACACAGTAGGTAACAATTGATGCCGCAACCTATTTGGATGAAAGATTTCATGTAACCCCAATTTGTAAGACAATGGCATCAAAACTTGATCAAAAGTGTTGAAGTCTAGTGTGTTGGTAGTTCATTACTAGTGTTAGTCTTTGATGGAGGAAGTGAGTGTTGCAAAATACTGACATATTACTTGCTTTGTGTTTCATGTGAACTTCAACAACATTTTTTTGGGTCCTCTTGCATGTATTTATGGAGTTTCTCTCCATTTTTCCTTCACCTTTATTCTATTTGTGTCATTCTTCCTTTATGTCATGTTCTTTTTTTGTTGTGGGGCAAGAAATTGGTGACAAAGTCATGATTTTAAATCATTGTTGAAATTCAATAAGCTTTTTGCTCATGAACATTAACTTGTTATAACTTGGGTTTTGTTGTCGGGTGTGTTAGTTAACTTCTCAGGTAGGTTCTAGTTTGTCAAGGATAAATTGGGTTATTTTAATTGTTTGGGTTTTTATTTTGAACTAATTCAAATGTGAATGAGGTTCAAAATCTTTTTGTGGATAGGATATAATACTAATTTGTGTGATCTCAAATCACTTTGAACATGGTGTATTGTTTAGTGTATTTTCTTGTTATGTAATAGTCGTAAGTAATAGTTGTAAGAGTCAACATAGGAGTGCACAACATTGTCATCAAGGTACAAAATTCCATATCTTTCCTTCTAAGCCCCATTTCATGATATTATTGGCATGTCTACTTTTCTTACTACCAAATTGTGCACCCAATTGTTTGAGTCTAGTGTCAAAAAGAATAAAAAATCATTCTTGGTCTAAATTTGTGGCCTTATATTGTTGTGTGCACAATTGAGCAATTTTCAAAACTAATTGTGCTCATTGGGACATTTGGATGTGGTAGGACTTTCACCCACGGAAGCATTGGAGGAAATTGTTTCATATCAAAATGTAAGCATACAATGTCATCAAAGCCCATTAGGCTATTACTTGTAAGATGGTGTTAACTAGGGAAAGAGGACACAATTTTTTTTAAAAAAAATCCACTTATGTTGTAACTAGTGGTTAATTTTTTATTTTTTAAATGGTAAGTTAATTCATGCTGAATTTTTTTGATATATTTTTATAGTAATGTCTCAAATATATTATGGGAACATTTGCGTAATTAATGAATCTAATAAAAGAACTGTAAAAAAATGTTAATCAATGTGTTTTCATTGTTTACTTTTTTTAAATATATATTTTTGAATATTTTAAAATCAATCTATGTACATTCATTTGGTTACATAATAATATAATGCAACACTTTTTTGGGTCATAAGAATTGTATGTCGACTTGTAAATTATAATTTTTAAAAATATTTTTTTGATTAACCAATTTGATGATGCCATTTCATTTTGATTGCTTAACCCATTGTTTTAAAGTAATGGACAAAGTGGGTGGGTGTGGGTCATTTTAACATGTTTTCATTTAAGAGATTTCTTTCATTTAACTAAAATTTTAAATTCAAAGTCATTAAAAACTATGTAGTATGAATGAAGTTTTCATGTGAAGAGTTTGCAACTCAATGTTGGCATTGATAATTCAAGTTTGTTAATTTTTCTAGGCTACTATATTAGGTTTTGCCAGTTCATGAATGGTTTATGAAAGGCATGTTTTGAATAAGCCTTTCCCATCAAAAAATAATAGTTTAAATATATTTTCAAGAATTTTCTATTGCTTGTGCTTTGCAAAAACCAATTGTCATTGCACTTTTTAACCTAATAAGCCAATTTGAGTACATAATGGAAAATGTTTACAAATATACTAAGGTTTGTTCCATTGTTTCCTCCTAATTTTGAACTTAATTTTTTTTTGGGGGTGCGGTGATGGGGGGAAACCTTGTTTATTTCTAACAAAATTTCATAGCTTTTAGCAAAATCAAAAAAATTGAAAGAAAAAGAAAATTGATCAAAAACATGTTTTTTTCTTTAAGGTTTTGTGTTTATGAAACTATTAAATTTCATCATGATAAAAAAACATTGACAATTGTGAGACTTGATGGAATGGTTGCAACATATACTAAATGAAATATAAGTGGTTTAAGCAAAAAATAATTGTTCATTTGTTTTTGCATTTGAAATATTCTTTGGATTAGTTTTTGGTACATAAACATAAAAAATTTAAATTTAATAACATATTTTATCTTATGTGTTCTCCAAACTCATCATAATTGACAAGATTTATCTTTATTGTAAGAGAATTGGAAACATTCTTTTATAAGGTTGATCCTTAATAGCTAGGGTAGTCCAACTTCAACATTTGTAACCATTATAAGTTTGTATAATTAATAATAAATCGTTTACCATTCTTAGATTTCAGATTCCTTTGATAAAAAAAAATTTCATAAATTTTTTTTGTTAAATCCATTGAAAAGATTTTCCATTTGTTATTTAATTCAACCTTGAGGAATATTTATCTTTCACAAGTGCTATTTAATTTAACCTTGGGGATATTTTTGTGGGTCAAACCATAACAATAAAAACCATTTGAAGTGAAACCAATTTCTTTTTCCCTTGTTTATAAGGTTCATAAACTAAAATAATGTTGAAATTGTGTGTTGAATTTGTATGCCCACCTTTTTAATATATCAATTTAACATCAATATAAGTTTGAAAGTAATATAATAATTATAAAATATCTTTCAACATGTTTTAATCAATTTTTTCTGTGCTTTAAAAACAAAATGAAACAATGTAAAAAGTTATGTAAGCAATGTTTATGCATTATTTAAACACATTATTTTTACATTGTTCACAACATGATTTAACAGGCATTGGGGCTCCTTTTAGCTTGGACCTTTGTTTATTTTGCTTATCATTTATAAGAAGACACATCAACATGTTATTATTAACCATAATAAACTTTAAAAATAGATTCCACCTATAACATATTTTGTGCTAAAAGTTTGTGAAAAACTTAATGATTATAATTTTTTTCAATATTAACCAATCATACCAATTTAGTTAAAATGTTCATTAAGTCCAAATTGGGTAATAGGTCTCATTTCATAACTACCAAAGTGGGCTATAATTTACTAACTTAAATCATTATGAGACCTTAAAAATGAAATAATTCCATTGCATTTTACTGATTTCATTTAGTGAAAGTTATTTCATCATAATATCACTATGTAGACATCATGTTTCATTACTAGTTAACATAATTCACTATTACAATTTACTATAACAAATAGGTTTATTAATATGTTTTTTAAAAATATTTTATTTATGTTAATTTATGATATACCTTATATTATTTTAAGTTACTTTAGTTATTTTAACTTATATTTTATGATATATATGTTATTATAAATGATTTTACCTAAAATTATTATATGTTATTTTACCTTAAAATATTTTAACTAGTTTATAGCTTTTTAATTATTTTAAATTAAATTATTCAACTAACTTTAGACTATACTTTAGATTATTTTATTTAAAATTAATATATGTTATTTCAAGTTATACTTTAAATTATTCAAGGTCATTTTACTTTATGTTATTATAAATTATTTTATCCTAAGCATAATAACTT
>Ga0116231_10004774_pt1 | contig 27207 bp, 25 predicted proteins | sample S1TSphgellanicum_2_FD_89695 | JGI IMG/M metagenome (GOLD analysis project Ga0116231, IMG submission 89695) | Host-associated microbial communities from peat moss isolated from Minnesota, USA - S1T2_Fd - Sphagnum magellanicum MG | ecosystem: Host-associated > Plants > Peat moss > Unclassified... | reverse complement strand
CCAGCACATATTTAAAAATCTTCTTTATGTTGATGGACAAAAACCGCACGTTTATTTTGAATATTTTGGATCCGTGAAAATCATGGTCGACTGAGGAAAAAACAACCTACAAAGTAAGGGCCCAAGTCTCTTGAAGCTAGCGTACTTTATGACGAATCTCAACCCTATATCCCCCCAACAGCAGAGGCAACAAAAACGAAGCAGACATTTGCACTACGTACACTGAAGAGCGCTCTCGCGCGCGCACTAATGTCTCCGGGGTTTAGACCAATCAGAACTATCCACGTGTAACTTTCGACGCTTGTGATTGGGCTAACGGACAGAAACCAGAGGGTAGAATAAGGAACGGAAGCTGATGGATGCTAAACGGACGGAATGGATCTTCGGAAACCAAAGGGTAGAATTATGAACGGAATCTGATGGATGCGAAACGGACGGAATGGGTCTTCGGAAACCAAATGGAAGAATTGCGACGGAATATGTTGGATGAGGAAAAGGACAGAATGGTCTTCGGAAACCAGATGGTGGAATTGCGAACGGAATATGATGGATGAGAAATGGACAGAATGGGTCTTCGGAAATCAATTGGTAGAATTACGAAGAGCATATGATGGATGAGAGACGGACAGAACGTCGTCGCGGGAAGGAAGCCACCGGGACTTGCAAGATCTCTGCTGTAGCGTAACATGGGGCGTGACGACTGCGATTGTTATTTTTTCGCGCATAATTTTTGTCTGAGAATTTGAAGAGATCGGTGTTGTGCAGTTGGAGAATTTGAGCTTTTTCTGCGGGTTTCTGGAATTGGGTGTTGAGCGGAAATTGCGATGGATCTCTAAAAGTTGTTTTGTCAGTGGAAATGAGGATGGAGGAGCTCTGCTTTTGTTTTGTGGGTTTTCTTGTAAGCGTCGCAGCAGCGGCGGCGGCATTGGGATAAGGAAAGAGTTCACGATTTCTGTTTTCCAGATTTTGAATGGTAGACTTGTTAGAAGTCTTTTCTTTTAGGTTTGGGTGTGAAGCTTCAGAAAGATGGAGCTTCGTTTGTTTCTAGCAGAGAGGAAAAGCAAAGTGACACAGAGAGAGATGTTTTAGTCGGAGTTTGGAAGCAGCAGGAGGAGAAGCACGGCTAGGTCTGAACATTCACCAGGCTTGAGAGTAGGAGCGGAGAATTGAATCGAGGGAAAAATCTCAAATCGGAAGAAACCCTAAACCCTAAAAATCAGGGTTTCTTCAGGTCGACTAGGACGGCTGCTCATGTTGCCATGGCACGCTTCGGTCAGGGAAGCACCGGATCATCAGATTCCTTCCATAGGCCAGTCAATCCTGAACTGTAAGTCCTACAAATCATCATCATCATTAGAGTTAGCTGCATTTCCCCTTGTAAGTACTCTGGGAAGCTTGCATGCAATTCAAAGGGACTAATTGAGAACTATTCTTATGTATTGGGCGGGAGCCAGGTTCACAGACACAGCAGAGCTTCCACTGTTGGGATGGCATGAGAAAGCAGACACGTTGGTGGCTTGCATTTATTGTCTCCTTCTGGTATGTGCAATCATGAACGCCTGCCTGCATGATCCATCCATTATCTTCATCCCCACCACTGCATATTGTTTGTTACACATGATTTCTTCTAAACTCTCATTAGCTGATTGAGCTTTGTAGATTTAGGGTTCAATATATTAGGAGTGGTTATCAAAGTGTTTCTTCAGAAATGCACAATGGGTTGTGGACACATGTGCTTCTTGTGTGTGTAGCTAGTTTTTTGTTTTGCTGGAAGTGACAACAGAATGTTTATCTTCAAGAAGTGTTTTTGTGGAATTTTTCTCTGCAATCTCATGGATATATGTACGTATGAATATACTGATTGGAGTCCAATGTGGTTTTGTGATTGAATACAGGCAGTGTACGGGATGCTCCTTGTTTCATCATGGCTGCCATTGCCTCTGTTGCTATCACAGGTGGCACTTTTCTCTGTGTGTAACCTCCTCCTGCTTGTGGTCACAGGTCAGGCTACCATCCTTTAGCATTTGAGTACTGCAAGTCTTTTTGGTTATGAATCTGCAAATTGGTTTGTCCTTGAAATCAAGGAGCCCATCGTTCCTGCAAAAGTTGGACTCTGCACGAATACCAAATACAATACTCTATCCTATAATCCATGTGACTGCTGGTTCTGTTATGGAACTCTCTATTCTTTTACCAGTATTGCGGAACAGTAATCACAAAATGGAGAAAGTAATTTTGATGCTTATGAGGCTTTTCATCAATCCTGATCCATTGTTGAAGTGTTTGTCTGGGAAGTTTTGGGGCAAAAGAATGTTGACAGATGACATTAGTTCTATATTAAGCATTTGTAGTACATGTCGTGACGTTTTTTTATTATCTGATCTATCCAATCCAGGTCCATCTCTTGATTGAGGTTGATATTTGGACTTGTTGGGCTAGTGCAGGGTTTTTGCAAAGACATTTGAGTGCACAACTGAAAAGGATGCAGCAGCAGGTACACACAAAGTTTTCCCTTCTGAACTCTACTTCCATCATGCTGTGGGTATGCCCACATGTTTGGCTAAGGAACAATTGGGGGTTTATTTTGTTGCGCAGGGCTTTCTGAAGTTCAGTGTGTTTCTGAAGTGGATAGTATCTCAGCCCTTCAAAATAGTCGCCTATGGTATGTTGAATCAATTCATATCTTCGAGAATCAAAGGATGTTTTGCTGTCTGAGTGTATCTGATGGGATCAAGCCTTAGATGGTGAAGAACTTATTACCTCAAATGAGGTAAAATTATCTTAGCGTTACAGAGAATTAGGGCAGGATAAGAGGGTGGTCTTATGCAAGAGTAATGCTATGTTGGGCGGTACAGGGACAGGAATAGTACTTGTGGTTGTGACCTGGGATACCTTCCTGCTGCAATGGGGCATCCCACCTTTGTTATTTCTCCGGTAATCTAATCCTGTGTATTTTAATCTACATCCAGATTTTTAAATTGTTTGTTTCCTTGTGTGCTTGTGAAGGTGTATTTTGAAAGATCTGCATCATGATGTAGGCATAAACTACCTTATCCACCCTAATTGAGTGCCTTTGTGAAAAATGTTGATGGATGACCCCACATTCTTGGGGGATCATGTTGCTGCAGGGTGATACTACTTGTACAAATTATTTGGATGGGTGTGTTGGTCAGTGTCTTCATTTGTAAGTGTTATGGCCTCTGGTTGTGATCAGTTGCTTGCAATTATAGGTAGTTGGTTTTTGAAGATTTCCAGCTGTAGAAGTATGGAGGGAACTTTTAGGGTTCCAAATCCATTGTCTTTCTTACAGTTTTCATGAAACACTGAGCACAACTCTTTCATACTTCCAATTGTTGAGCAGCATTTAAACCATCAACAAAATTGCAGCAAGAGCACTGTTTACAAAGAGAAACCTCCATGTGGTTGCTGTTGCGTCATCTTGGGCAGCTGTGTATGTATTTTGCATTAGGTCAATTCTTTGTCAGGGGGATTGGTGGCAAAAATGAACTTGAAAACTGTAGGTATAGTGGGTTGAGAAGGTGCTTTATTTTTGCAGATAAGGTACATATTCACAACACATCACACTGCCAACCAGATGTAGTGTGCACTCTTTCTGCAGTGTTACAGGGACCTCCAGCACTTGATGACGTCCGGTTAGTTTGTCATTCATGCTTCCAAGTTCTGACTTCTCTCATGCTGATATATGTTAAGAGCAAGTCCCCACAAGATGGATTCACTGGTTTAATCAATATGGACTGTCTTGCACAAATTTTAGGTATGTAGACAGTGGTGGACTGGCAGAACAGCAAGCAGCACTTCTTCATTATCAGCAAGATAATCTCCAGCACCTTAGCAAAGAGGTGGATTTTGCCCCAGATTCCTCCTTTTTCTGGATTCAATTTCTTGACAATGCCCCTGCATTGTATGTTGCCCTTTGTTGCACATCTCTTTCCAATCAGAGGTTTTGACCCCAGGGTCATCTGTTTCCATTTGACCTTATGTGTCCTTGTTTTCTAAATTCCAGTCAGGCTTCTATAGACCCAGAATCCTGAATGCCCTTTAAAATTTTTTTTTTATTATGATCGTGTCTTCTAGCTACATCTGGAACTTAGCTTGCCCTTGTCATGGGAGGGATGTGGGCTTCAGATTTTACGGCTACAGGAAAGTTTGAGCAAGTATGAGCACATGCAAGATGGTAATACACCACAGGTAACTGGAAATACCCAGCTTGGGTGCACTAGATCTTTCCAGCTACAGGTTCTGTTGCCATCTTCTGGAAGACATGTTTCTTTTAGCAATAATTTCTGTCAGTCCCTCCCTCCTCTGTTGAAGGATGGTGTTCATGATTGCCCAAGTCTTTTTACTATTTGCAACTGTTTTTCTTCATTGGTTTTTCACAACCTTTTCAAATTGCCATTTGCATACTGCTAATCAAGTGACTGGACCAGGCGGACTTAGTGCACTTGTTGGCTACCCGAGAACAAGAATTACGAGCTATTGCAGCAGAGGTTTTGAACAAATCAATCCTTGTTTTATACTTCCAGAAATTTGCAATTGGTGCCTGGGGATGAGATGTCCGAAACTGTGGATTGTCTGGTGGGTATGTCAGTCATTGATATCCTTGAATTTCTGATGGGCATCAAATCCACAGGGTGCACTTGCTAGTCAGTTTCCTTTAGCTAAAAATTAATTCCCCACTACTGATCTACAAAGCATTGTCTGTCAGAGGGATCAATTGCAGGCAGAAGTTCGACTTGCACGGGGTTTTATTAGTGAGCGGGATGCTGATATTTTACGAGTTCGTGCAATCAATGACCAGGTGATCTCACTGATCTATTCTATTTTCTACTTTTTTTCTTATCTTGGTTGTGTGTTAATCACTGAAGCTGATTTGTGACTGTTAAATGCTTTGCTGATGTGATTAACAGTATGTGGAAGAGAATGAACGATTGCGCACAATGCTGGATGAATGGAGCTCTCGCACAGCCAAGGTTTCATATGTGATAACCTTTGCTACAGTTTACCAATATCCATGTTGCTAATTGCAGAGTTTCTGGTTTCCATAATCAGAAGTGAACATTACTTTTTTTGCATTTATCATGTATAAGTACATACCAAAACATTACAAGTAATTCTTCTGTTCATCCCTCTTGTTGTCAATCACATTAAGTTTCTAGTGTTTGGGATTTTTTTACTATGATTTTTACTACAGTGTATATCCTTTTCTCATCAGATGTGTTGGTTTTGACTGTAAGTCCAACCCAGAGAGTTCACCTCCTTTTGACTGAAGCATAACATCATGAATTGCAATGAAAACCCAAGAATTTTTTTCAATTTTCATCTGCAGCAAAACATACAGAGTATCTATTTTCAAATGCTTGTAGTGTACTAAAGGGATGTTTTTTCTGGTGGGTGGTCTTGGCATGAAGTTGGAGCTGGCACTTCAAACAGAGCGGGTGTCAACAATGGAGTCTCATAGGAACCACAAACATTTGTCGGTGTCACCCACTTAGTCATTCTAGTGTAGTGTGAGTGAGCTCACAATTTCCTTTCGCTTTCCTAAACTTCCCTTTTGTGTATACTTTAAGTCTTGAAATGAAAACATTTCTCAAGTCTCTGTTTTTCCAATGTCATTTTTCACTTCAATTTGGTTTTGATGGGTGGCTTTGACAACCAAAAGCATGGACAAAATTATGAACCAAGAAGACCTAGGGTGTAGGACGGGATAACTGCACACAAGTGTCCTTGCATGGTGACATGATGTCAAAATACACACCTGAGACAGGTATGCAAGAAAATCCCATACCTCACATTTTATGTGATCTTCACTCATTTGGAAACAGATTGTGAAATTGAATCACCCATGTAATCATGCTGTTGAGTCCTACCAACCTCTGCTTGTAGTCAACCAAATCTGAATAATGGAGGTGGATTTGTGAGGGAAGTTTGGGATGAGGCTGACATGGCTTGCATCAGCATGGCTTGCAATTTATGTAACACTTGGATCAAACCCCGTTGTTCTATAAGAGTGATAAGGATTTGATTTGTATAATAACACTTGGATAAAAAACCCTTCGTTTCATAAGAACTCAAGAATTTACATGCAGTTTCTTGCATGCCTTTGGATGTTATAGCCCTTGCTGGCACATAAAAGCATTGTTATCCTTATTTACAAACTTGGAGAAAGAGAAACAATGTTTACACATGGACAGATGAGTTGTAAGAAGTCATAAATGGGAATGAAGATTAGGAAATTCAACTCTCCAAGCAACTCCACAGTGATCATTCAAAAAACTATGTTAAATAAATTTGTATTTTGCAAAGCCTTTGAAAAGTGTCGCATATAATTTCATATGTATTTCATGGAGAATTTCATTAGAAGAGGAGTTGGATGAGGATTTGTGTCAATGGTACTTGCAAGTGATGAGATAGATAAGATTGAAAAACAACAAAAGTACATAATACCTTAATTTTCATGATTTGAATTTTTTTCAGAATAAAATTATCATCGATTTTCCCTATAAAGTACCACACATTTCTGAAACTTTTGTAATGAATGAAAATTCAACATACAAAGTGTGGATGAGAATCCAAACTTTTAAAAGAAAATACCAAGTTTTAGTAACGAACCTAGTGCATCGACTAAAATGATGTCTTTCAGATTTTTTGAGTTTGATGCTCTTTTTTTTCATGGATAAATTTTGAAATGATTTTGCAACAAAAAAATCATTTAGTTTCTCACTTAAATTTTCAAATTTGGCAATGAACTCGGAAAATGGATATGCAAATAAGGGATGAGAATTGAATAGTTGAAATCTTAAAATTATTGTCATGCTGAAATGTCATTTGATCTTTTTGTTTGCAAGTTTTATATGTTGATGAAATTTCTATAATGTATGAAAAGTCAATATCCAAAGTATGAAAGAAAATTTCAATTATTAATGAGGGAAAAAGTTAAGGTAAATAGGAGCCTAGTAGATTGAATAGAGGTGTAGTTTTGCTAACATAAATTAAGTCAAGCAATGGATACAACTTGTTAATTATGATTTGTGCTCATGAACCCCTAATCGAGGTGATTAATAAGTCATTGAGGAAAAAGTTTGTAACAATGTGAATTATGTTGAATAAGTTATTAAGGTATGTTTTCATGTAACGTATATGTGTATTAAACTATTAATGCATACAAACAATTAGGCCAAAGGAGTGAAAACCCTTTCATCAAATTGAAATTGGATTGTCTCATCTTTTGCCTACTATCTTTAGGCAAAATATCAAAAAAGTTGTACTCCAAAAGTTGTACGAAGTAGCCTATGCAATATAATTCATGTAATCCAATATCAATTATAACATGTTTATGAATTAATTATAATATTTGTGAAGAATTATAACAAGAATACAAATTCAAAAATTTCAAATGTTTGATTTTCACTCTTGTTATTTTAAACATAAAATAATTATGAATTTATTACAATATATATGCATAATTTTAACAAGAATAAAACTTTGAACACTTCAAATGTTTGATTTTCACTCATATTACTCTTGGAATAAAACAACTATGAATTTATTAGAATATTTGTGCACAATTTTAATAAGAATAAAAATCAAACATTTCATGTGTTTGATTCTCATTCCTATTATGCTTCTTATAAAACAACTATGAATTTATTACAATACTTGTTCACGATTTTAAGAAGAATAAAAGTTCAAACAATTTATGTGTTTGATTTTGATTCTTATATTGCTTATTATAAAATAATTATGAAATTTTTATGATATGTGTGCAAAATTTTAACAAAATTTTCATTCCTATTGTGTTAATTATATAATAATTACAATCATATTATAAAATTTATACACAATTTTAACAAAAATACAAATTCAAACACTTTGAATATCCCCTAAACCCTAAACATTAATAATTATGATTGATTTTGAAAAGAAAATTCAATCCAATTCATTACGAATCAAATGCCATACCTTCATGTATCCATATTTTGAAACAAATGTCAACATCTTTTGCAATTGAATAAATTTTTAGTTCATAATTTTTGCTAAAACAAATGTGTTAAATGCCTAGTGATCCACAATATTTTTTTTGTCATCAATGTTAAATCATTTTCCTTTTATTTTTCAAACCTTCTATTACTTTTAGAAAATTATCAAATAAATACTTATGAATTTTTATCACAAAACTTGTCAATCTTTCTTTCACTTCTAAACATTAATGCACATACGTGTACACATGTAATTGTAAGATCATGTCTATATTGAAAATTAAATAAATATATCAATATAAAAGTAGTGTACATTACTACAATATAGAAAATAATTTTTGTACATTTTTTTCCTTCACTTAAACATGCACATTTTGAACCTACCCATATATTTGAATCTTCACTTGGGTTCATTTGCATTGAAGTCCCAAAAATAAACATTGCAAAATTAGGAAGAATAGGATGAGCTTGTCATTGTGCACCCATGAACAAAAAATTAGCAAGCAAAATTAGGAATAAGAAGATGAGCTTGTTGTGTGTGTAGGCGCCTATGTACAAAAATCAACATTGCAAAATTATGAAGAATAAGATGAGCTTGTCATTGTGCACCCATGTATGAAAAATTAGCATGCAAAATTAGGAAGAAGAAGACGAGCTTGTTGGATATGCAAGCACCCCATGAACCAAAACAAAAAAGTAGGAGACAGAAGATGAGCCTCCTTGCCAATGCCAACATAGATACTAGCACTACCAGAACAGCAACAACAAAAAGACAAGCTATTTGCTTCCTTCCTTGCTTGCTTTGTTCTTGGAACAAGTGTCACAAGGCTACTAAAACTTTGCTTTTTGTTGGTAGAAGGACCCACAAGTTCACAAAAAAGGATGTACATGATGATGATGATGGTGGTGGTGGTGGTGGTGATGATGATCATGTCAATGTTAATACAGTTGATGTACTGTTGATGTTGATGATCTGATGGTTTTGTTGACAATATGATGTTTTTGTTGCTGATGTTAGTTAGTTTGTTGTTGATGGTGATGGTGATCTATAACATGAAGCCTGGTTGTGATTATGATGGCCTTCTTGATTCTTTTGGTAGATTTCATTTTGACACCAAAGTTGTAGTCTTTTTAAGATTAGATTCCAATAGTTTTTCTTTCATCAGGTTTTGTAATCTCAAAAATATTGGAGTGTGTGTGACACTGGTCATCATCATAATCACTTGCACCTCTGCTGCTGCCGCTGTCCTCTTCTGTGTGTTGCTTGCTGCTCGGGATTTTGCAGTGAAAGCTATCTTTGTATCTCATGGAGTAGAGCACAAGATGATGAGGATGATGACGGTGGTGGTGAAGATGACTACTACTTTGTCAAAAGTCTCATAAGTTTTGCTTCTGTGATGGGTGGTTGTTGTTGGTGATCCATGCTTTTTGTTTTTCTTTTGTGGGTTGAGGAGCAAGCAAAGTACTGAATCCTTTCTCTCTCTGTGCAGATTTTAGAATACAGAGAAAAATCAGGGTTGTGGAAAAACAGATTTGCTGGAGATTGATTGAGAGAGCTGAGTGTTGTTGTTTTTGTTCAGACAGTTGCTTGCTTGCTCAAATGTGTGAGCACTTCTTCCCTGACTATCTCTCTCTCTCTCTCTCTCTCTCTCTCTCTGAAAAGGAGGATTGGAAATACTACTGACTGGCTGTGAAGCGAGCAAACGGTACTTAACTTGGTGAGTCTCTCTTAGCTTTTTTCTTTGGTTGAAGTTTGGTTGCTGGATTGGGTTTTGCTTCAAATCTCTTTTGTGTTATGTGGTAGGGTTGTGGACAGAAGTGGTTCTTGTCATCTCTTCAAATGTTGGGTTTTTTTTGTTGTTGTCGAGAGGTTGTTTGTGCGGTGGCCAAAAGAAAACTGTGTAGAAGGGACAGATTGTGGGATAGAATTCCCCCTTTGAATTCATTTGCAGTGAAAGCTCCTCTCACTCTGTCACTGGATAAACAGTTTGGATTTCTCTCTGACCGTTTGCTTCTCGAGATGTGCAAGAGGAAGAGTTCAATTCAGTTGGCTCATAGAAATGCAGAAACTTCAGAATTGCAAACAGCTTGAATTACTGGAAATCTGAAGAATGGAAGAAGGAAAAAATTGTGTTTTCTATTGATCAATTTTGTTTTCTCTGAGTTGTTGTGGGGTTTGTCTGGGAGGGAAGCCAGAAAGAGGAGACAAATTAGGGCAGGGCGTTCTCTTCTCGAAGAGATGGCCTATTCGAATGTGGGAAAGGCAGCAGAAGGGGAGTTCAAATCACGAGCCAAAAATCCATTTGATTCTTCTTCTTCTGATGAAGAAGAAACCCATGCAGCACAAATGAAGAAGACAAGCATTTTTCCAGTGACACAAAACTCAAATCCTTTTGATGATGCAGAAGAAGAAGAGATTCCGCATCCAAGGGGAGTTCGGAATCCAAACCCTAATTCATACTCAAACCCTTTTGATGACCTTGAAGAAGATTTACCTACCACCACCAAGCTGCCAACTGATGAGTCGGCAAACTCCAATTTAGAATCAATCACAAACCCTTTTGAAGATGAGCATGAACATGGTCCTTCCCCAAGTTCTTTGGAGAGTAAGTCTCTGTTTCATGTGGAGGAAGACAACAGTAAGTATACAAGTGCTAAATCTCCAAGGAGCAGTAGCAGCAGGATGATCAAGGATCGAGCTTGGAGCATCTCTCAGAAGGCAAAAGCGAGCATCTTGAGTGCTAATCTCAAGTTCAGGCAAAGAGAGGCTTCATTGCAACTCACAGACACCCCCGCAAATGATGAAGTTCGCTTTCCACCACCCAGCAGATTTGAAAATAAATTTGTGTCAAGGACACAAGAACTTCTCAGTTATGACTCCTCCCCAGGTTCACACACTGGTAAACAATCAAAGGACCTTCTTCTTGACATTGAAGACCCAGAATATGCAGCCAGTGCTCCGCCTGTTGAGGATTATGTAAACCACGCTGTGCAAGATCTTGAGAACCATGCACTTGATAAGTCTCGAGAGACGACATCAGCAATCGTGAATCTTGTGAAAGTTGCAGAGGACACGAGGGGAGTTGCAGGCTCGACTCTAGAAACTTTGCATGATCAAGGAGCTCAGATTCAGCGCACACATGAAAAAGCAGTCCATCTTGATCAGCATCTTGAGAGGGTAAATGCATCCCAGGGGCCAGGGTTTCTATTTCTTCACAGTCCAGTAGGGTTTGAGCTTTTGTCAGCAAGCTACATGTACAGAGATTTTAGTTTTGCAAGAAGGTGTGCTCAGTCTGAGAGTGATACGGTTGTTGTGCAGGGGGAAAAGCTTCTCAACAGCTTGGGTGGTATTTTTTCCAAGTCATGGAAGCCAAAGAAAACGAGGAAGATAACTGGGCCCATGATCAGTCGAGGTAGCTACTCTCTCACTCTCTCTGGCACTCTTGTGCTGCTTGATCATCTGCTCATCTTGAACCTTTCGAATCAATGCTGTTGTGCTAGTCTTGATGTTGCTGCTAATTTTCTAGGCATCTCCTGGATTGTGGAATTCAAAGATTCAATTTTTCCCTGAACCACACTACCTGAGAAGGACAAATAGAGGGATGATGATGACGACGATGATGGAGCATGTTTGTTGTGGTGGCAGGGGAATCATTCAAGCGACGAGGTACTCCCGCAGATCGCGCAGCTTTAGGTCTAACCGAAGGGCAACGTTATGGTGAAGAGAAAAGGTATTCAGGGGGCTCTTCATTGATGTGGGAGTCAACTGATTTCCAGTCACAAGTTGTGGTAAGAGTCTTTCTCCTGCTCTGCTGCTCCTGCCGCTAGGAGTGTCTCTTTCTCTTTTGTGCTTGGTAGATTTTTTCTCCTTCTTGTAGTTTTTTCTTTGATGTATCATGACCTAACTATGAAATTCCTCATGGGTGTCTTCTGACACAGAGGGAGAGAAAGATACAAGATGATGCACTGTCCGACTTGAGCAATGTGATTGGTCAACTGAAGGAGATGTCTGTCAACATGCACTCAGAAATTGCAAGGTTTGGAAAATGTCTTTTTCCTGATACTGTATAGTGCTTTTCTTAATTGGTGTTTGCTTTAGATCCAGACAAAGTGGTGGTTTTACATGTTGACATTTCAAGGTTGTTGTGACTCATTTGTTCTCAAGCAATGCTCATTTGGTTGGGTTCTGAGATTTATTCCAAGTCCGAATAAATCATGCAGGCTATGATAGTTTGACCTCGATGTTTCTTGAAGGACTCAAGAAGACAACCCTGGAAGGATGCCTGACTGCAAAATAAGAACCAAAGAACTAAAAATGTCCCTCAAATTGTTCTGAAAACCGCAGCATTACATCCAGGGGGCTTGTAACACATTTGTGTCTTTAAATCGTAGGTTTTGTGTTGCTGTCTTTTTCTGCAGACAAAATGATGGGCTGGAGCACTTAACGGATGATGCAAATGAACTTCACTCTCGAATCCAACAATCAAATATGCGTGCACGCCGAGTGCTTCGGAGATGATGATGACTTCACTTTAACTTGTGCTCTTACCTGTACTTTTTCTTCTCCAATATGATGAGCACTTAATTGACAGAACATCTTCAATTGTTGGGTTTGAACCAACTAGGCGACACCTTGCACTAAGAAACAATCAGGCGCAGTGGTACAGATGGGTTGTCTGATGCTGTATATTTCTTGTCTTGTATTGTCTGATAATCTGTTATCCAGTAGTAGCTTACAAATTACATGCTTGTACATAACAAGTTTTTTTCCATTATTTCTATGATGTCTAGTTCTAGCTGCTGCTTTTCCAAATCTGCTTGGTGCTGAGCTTTGTTTAGACCATATCATCAACCAATGTCCAAAAGGTAAAAGTTTCCAAAACATCTGTCTTCATTAATTCACTAGATCCATCCCATCTTTTCCTTGGATTGAGTGTGATCAGCACCCTCTTCCACTTCTCTTTGAAAGTGGTTGAATTATTACTCTTTGACAATGTTGTCACCACATGTATTTCATGTTTTCTTTTGACAGCGATGAACATTCAGCTTCTTTCTTTATAGGCCATTTGAACTACAAGAGGGTAAAAGATGAGTGAGCTGATCCAAGAATCCTCATCTTTTTGAGAGTTCACAGCTTGGCTTGGCTGCAAGACATTTGCAGATATGCAGCAGACACACTACTCTAATGTCAGATCCAGAGATATGTAGAGTGTATTCTTCCTTGAGCATGGACTCTTCAACAATTGTACTCATGCAAGATCCAGCTCTTCTTTAATGATTGTATTTGATTGAGTTTCATTTCAACATAGCCACCCTAGAATGGTTTGACATTCCAAAGATTCCAGATGTTGAGGAAATCCCAAAACTGGGGTATCATCTTAAAAAAGGGTTTGGAAGTCTCAAAGACACCCTCCAACAAGGTTGAATAAGAAGAAAGGCAGAGAAAACCCTCAAAACTACAAACAAGAGACAGAGCTTGAAATGACAAACAAGGCCCTTTTTTCTTTTCTCTCGGTGGAATGAATCCAACAAGCCAAACGTCACCTTGCAATGAGTCCAACAAAAATTTCTTACTAGAAAAGAAGAAAAGGAAAATGAAGTGAAGGAGGAAGGATGAAGAAATGTTCTCAATTTTTTTGGTGGAGCCTTTGTTTATTACTAAGGAAAATGAGCAGTAACAAGAGTTTCCGCAAGTATGAAAACAGCTTTTGCTTTTTTACTCAAAAGAGAGAGAGAGAGAGCGATAGAGAGAGAGAGAGAGACACACACACACACACACAGAGCAGCCTTTGACCAATTCTCCATCCATTGTTTTGTCTCTTCTAAGGTCTCATACAAACCCATCGACAACATCTCTGTCTCTTCTTCTGTGTCTGTCTCTCTAGCTAAACAGGCACACACACACAGACCAACACATCAGCAGAAGCATACAAAAACTCTCTCATGCACATATCTACACAAACTTCCTTCCAAAATCATTTCTCTTCAAGACCCTCAATCACCCACAAAGAGCAAGGTTCTCCCCATTTGAGCAAGCATGGCCAATTCTTCTTCTGTCGCTCAGATTCCTGTTGTTGCTGCTGGGACTCTTTCGTGTGTACTACTACTACAGCAACAACAGCCTGTTTTTGTGTAAGAACATCCTCCATCGAAACCCTGGGTTTTTCTTTCCTCCTCCTTCCTCTTCTTCTTCTTCTTTCTTCCCCCTCCTACCCATCTCTCTGTTTCTCTTAGTTCCTTTGCAGTAGTGTAGGTGGAGTACCTAGCCGTTTGTTTTGAGAGAGAGACAGAGACAGAGACCGAGAGGATAGAGAGCTTCTGCACTTTTGGGGGGTCTTTTGAGGGTTTGTTGCTTCTGTCCCCTGTCTGAGATTTTTGTTGTGCTTCTTGTTGTTGTTTGTTCTTGTCCTGGTGGTAACAGTTGTGTTTCTGAATACCTTTCTTGTGTCTTTCTCTGTTTTCTCTCTCTTGTACTTTCTCTTTCCTGTCTTTGTTTTCTAAGAGCTAGAGAATTTGGGGATACAGTGAATTTCTTTGGTAGAGAGGGCCTATCTGTTTGTTTTCTTCATCCTGCGTGCTTCTTCTCTTCTCTCGCTTTGCTTCCTCCCCAATCCCAGCTTTTGGGTATGCAGAACCCACCATCCCCACCATCTCTATTTTGGTGTAATCTTCTTGTGTCTCCTCTTTTCTGTGAATTCTGTTTTCCATTATTCCTTTTTGGTTTCTTTCTTTTGTGATTCGGTTCTACTTGGTTCTTCTGCTTACGGATTCCTTCCCCAAGCTCCTTGTGTCTCTGGTGTATCCTTTGGTACAAGGGTCACAAGGGAGATACAATTGCCCTAGTGTTTCTACTCGTGTGAAATCCTTATGTCCCAGTTCTTGGATCTACAACTGTGGAGGAAGAGGAAGAAAACCAAAAAACAAGAAGAAGAAGAAGAAGAAGAAGAAGAAGAAAGAGAGTAAGAAAACAATTTAAAGGTAGGCAAGAGTTTTCCACTTCTGTAGGTGTGGGGATAAAAGAGGGGCAAGCTTCTTGACCTACACAGCAAAATCTTCTTGTGTTGCAACAACAGAATATGGGGCTTCCTGCTGGTGTGCGATGTCCTGAATTCTTTGGTCACTGCCCATGGATCTGAGGATTAGTTTTCTTGCCTACTCAAATTCTTCAAGGATAGTCGTTTTCTTTGTGAAGATTCCAATTTTTCTTGGATTGTCTTGTTGCTTGCCACAAGTAGGTAGTGGGGGACAAAGAAGTAAATGAAGCTTTTGGTTGCATGATTTGCGTGTGTGTTTCCATTTGATGAATCCTTTCAGTGAAGAAGCATCATTGTCATCATCATCACCCTCCATACATTCTTTTGTATTCATCTTCTTCTTCTTCCTGCTGCAACCTTGGTTCTCAAGAATAAAGTTGTGGTGTTTTTGCAGGTGACTTGGTATTGTAGAAGTTAGTTAGTGTAAAACCCATTTAGATACCACTACTGTGTTGATTCAGATTCAGGGGGTTCAAAAGGGTTGTTGCAAAGTCCTTAGTTTCAAAGTGAATTTTTTTTGAGACTGAGAAAAAGGTTGTTGTATTGATTTGGAGCATTTTTTTGTTTCTAGATCAATCTTGAGCAGTTTCTGTTCTTCAGTTAGATCTTTGCTCCAGTCCATGTGTAGAGGGTGATCATCACTTTGAGAAATCTTCCTCTTCTGGTTGATAGTTGAACAATTTCTTTGAGGAAGATTTAGGGTTTTGTGGAGATGATTGATCATTGAGATCTGAGGCTGGGGCTTACTATCAAGTGCAACTATCATCATCAAAAGGAGAGTGTTTGCAGCATCTGCGAGTCAGGAGTTGAGGAGCCTCTTGGAGTTTAGTTAATCTTGTCTTCCTGTAGTTGTGCAGGGTTTCTTTTGGGGTTTTTCCACCTCTGAGACATACATGGGGTAGTAGTAGTAACTTGGGGTTTTCCTTTATCTCTTGCCAATGTTTCTTGCTTTTGAGAGCACTGCTCTTTGAAGAATTCAACAGGAGAAAAAATGTGACACAACAATGGGTGGATTGCTGCTAGAATGGCAAGAGTAGTGTTCCATGGAATGCTTAGCATCAGTCAGATTTTGGAAGTGTTGGGGAAGGGAGCTCAACAGGGTTAGTTCACATCCATAGCTGGGGCAGGTGGAAAGTTCAGAGATGGCAGATTCCGCGTCGCTGCTGTCAGCGTCGGTGCTCCGGAATCTGGCCGATAAGCTCTATGAGAAGCGAAAAATTGCTGCACTGGAGGTAATCACTTACTTTTGATACAGCTTTTTTCTAATTCAATCAAATCTGAAATATGTCTGAAGATTGGTGTGAAAATTGATGATCACCCATTTGATTGATTCACCTGTTTTCTTTGTGTTTCTGGCTGTCAGGAATGTGATTCTGATGTGGTTTTGTTCTTCAGGTAGAAGGGACTGTGAGAGGATTAGTGAGTGTTCAGGACCATGACAAAATCTCCAATCTCATATCACTTCTGACATTTGAGTATGCACTCTCCCCTCAGGCTAATCATCGCAAGGTAGGTTGTCATGTCCTGGGTTTCTCTGGAATGTGCAATGTAGAAAGTATGAGCACAAAGGAAATTTACCTAATTATCTGAACCTCTAATGTGTAACTAGCATATTGCAGTTCATTGCCTCCATGGGGACATGTTATGGTTTTTGTTGACTCCTACCAAGCCAGCTGCTGAACCAACATCATCACCTTGACACTCAATTACTGATCTGTGTGTCCTTTGGTGAGCAGGGAGGTCTGATTGGGTTGGCAGCAGCAACTGTGGGTCTCGCGTCAGAAGCTGCTCAGCATCTAAAAGTGAATTTCTTATCACCATAGTTATTTTTCACTATAGTGGAATGTGTTTTTCTTATTTTTCTTCTTATCATGTTTGAGGCTTCTGGTTCAAGTGTTTTTGCTTTCAGGGTTTGCTTCTCACATTCAATGACATGACTTTTGTTGTATTTGGGAATGTGTTGGGTCAGAAAATAGTTCCTCCTGTTCTTCAATCATTTACTGACCAGGACAGCCGTGTGCGGTACTATGCATGTGAAGCACTTTACAACATTGCAAAGGTGTAATTTTTTGCCACAATTCTTGTTGCTTAGGTGACAACTAGGTCTCTGGTAGACTACCTGGCTGTCGTTCATATGTTTGTCTCCTTTGTATTTCCTTCTGTCCTTTTGGTAAGGATTTTCTACACATGCTCATGTTTCTTGGAGCTTGCAAGTGGTGTCCCAGGAAATCCAGACTTTCTCAAAATATGCCCCAGTGTGAGAGATCGACATGGGGTCAGAATGAGGAACTTGGCTCAAGTGTACAGAAAGTTGTGTAGAAGAATAGGTACATTTGGAAAAGCATGAGAGTGACAGCTGTGGCACCCATGTGCAGGTAGCAAGAGATGATTTCATCACATTTTTCAATGAAGTCTTTGATGCACTCTGCAAGCTGTCAGCTGACTCTGACCCTAATGTACAAAGTGCTGCTCATCTGTTGGATGGTCTTGTGAAGGCAAGCAACATTTTCCTTAGTAGCATTTGTGTAATCTCTGTCCTTTCAGCTTTGAATTGCAAGCCAAACTCAAGCCTGAACCTCTCTCTGCCTGTTTTGTTTCAAAAGCAGTAGTGTTTGATATCTGTTTCTTTTTGTGCCAATTGATTGACATTTTTATCTGTTTATGCTTGTGGAATGATCCAGGATATTGTCACAGAAAGTGATCACTTCAGGTGCGTTCAGATTAGCTAAACCACCACAATGTTTATTCTTTGATGACAGGGAGTCCAAGTCCTCCACTTAGAGGATGTGGGAACTGATAAAAAGTTCAGCTCTTGGACTTGTAGCTGCTACAGTTTTGATCATTGGGTTTGTATGAAGAACACAAAAGGATCAAATCAGACACAACAGAGACAAAAAGATGGCATGTAGGGTCATGTTCAGCAACTTAGCATTGTTGGGTTGTGAAAAAGTTGGGTAATGTGGGGGGAGTTTGGAATTGCAGCATCGAGAAATTCATCCCTCTTCTCAGGGAGCGTATGAATGTGCTCAACCCTTTTGTTCGTCAATTTCTGGTGGGATGGATCACAGTCTTGGACAGTGTCCCTGACATTGATATGCTTGGATTTCTACCTGATTTTCTTGATGGTGAGAAGCTGTTGCCTTAGTCTCAAATTGCTGTTTGCTGTTCAATTTGATTGTAGACACAAATGTAGTTCATGTGTCATCTATGATAGTGGTGCTTTGAGAGTCAGGTTCAGGGATTTATGAGTTTTCCAGAACATAAGGTCTGGGTCAGGACTACTTTTAGGGGGTTGTTTAATGGTTTGTCATTTGGCAGGGCTTTTCAACATGCTCAGTGATAATAGCCATGAGACTCGAAAACAGGCTGATGCTGCCCTCTCAGAGTTTCTGCAGGAGATTAAAAATGCCCCGGTACTCAATTGTTCATTGCAAGAGTTTTCCTTGAAAATCATTTGCAAATCTGTAAGGGGTTTAGGGGAGTTATCCTTCAAGATGGTTTGCAATCTGTGAGGGGTTTACAGCTCACAGCTGATGCATTCTTTTTTTCCAATAAGTTGCAATTTTTATGGGTCCTAATGTAATTTTCTGTTTTGATTTCATGCTATTTTGGCCAGTCAGTAGATTATGGAAGGATGGCAGAAATACTTGTGCAAAGGGCATCATCTCCTGATGAGTTTACTCGTCTAACTTCAATCACTTGGGTGAGCTCAACTACAATAGTCAATTCTGAAGTGCTCTCATTGGATCCTCTTGTGCCCTTGGGTTTTGCTTTTTCTTGATCAGATTTCGTTCTGTCACATCAGAAAAACTTTCAGTTTAAGTTTTCTTTTCAGACGGTTCATGTCTTTGCATAAAATGTGGTCCTAGTCTATGGGAGGGGTAATCAAGAAGCAAGGTCCCATTTGGTCTTTTGTACTTTAAAAGGATGCTCTCTCCTGTGACAAGGGCTGCATATTTGAAACAGAAGAGCTTTCAGAAGTCCTCATGGATGCATATATGCATTGACCTTGTGCCAGTCAAGTTTCTTGCTCTGAAGTCTGATCCAGATCCTGCTTATATGTGTACAGGTAAATGAGTTTGTGAAGTTGGGTGGACATCAGCTTGTACCCTATTATGCAGACATACTTGGAGCAATTTTACCTGCTATTTCAGACAAGGAGGAGAAGATCCGATTGGTAAGTCAGAGTGGGTCTTTTAGGTCCATGGTTTAGTATTTTGCAAATTACCTTGGAGAGTTTTCCAACGACTTGAAACATGAGGTTGAAGAGTGGGCAGATTGTCAGTACGTAGTTTGTCTGAGTTCATGGCAACAGATTGTGTTGAGAGCTGAATTGATGGATTTATGGATCTGACTCTTCACATTTGAAAAGTGTTGTCCAGAGAAGACTTTTGTATGTGAACTTCTGATTAGAGTTCATATGAGCCAGTGGATATGGGGATTGGGCAGTTGGCAACAGAAACGAATGAGGAGCTAAGGGCTGTTAAGGGAGAACCTGCAGATGGTTTTGATGTTGGGGCAGTTCTGGCCATTGCAAGGAGGTGCACTAACTATCCTCATGTGTGACTTTCAAAAGCATCTTGGCAACTGTGATAACTAGAAGCTGTAATTGCTTGGTCCTATATAGTGAGTTAGAAGCTAGAACCTTGAGAATAGCTTCATGCATTTATGGGTGAGTATTTGACAAACCCTTGCTGCCTTTATGGGTGACAGAGAACTTGGTAGTGATTGGGAGGCAACCAGGCTTGAGGCATTGCGCTGGATCTCAGTGCTTCTGGAGAGGCACCGGACAGAGGTGAGCATTGTTCATTTTTAGATTTGGGCAAGTCTTTGAGGAGGCATAAAAGCTGTATGTGTGCTAAACCAGTGATCTTGTTTTGTTTCCAGCAATTGAAGATGACAATCATTATTTGTGTGGAATGATATCTGACTGCTGGTCAGGCCCATGGAGTGAGGATTTCTTTGAAAATTCCTTGAAGCAGTGAACTATGTCTAAAAGTGATTGTGTATGTCCTGATTCCCTTTTGGACTATGCAGGCCTATTCTGATTCACCTTTCTATATACCAAGATCAAGGATGATATAACATGCATGATTGATTCTTGCAGGTGCTTTCATTCCTGGATGACATTTTCCCAGCACTTCTTCAATCCTTGTCAGACTCATCTGATGAGGTGGGTGGCACGACTCTCTCTGGAAACTCAAATCAATTCCTCTGTCAAGCCATTACATGAAACATTCTGGCTATTATTTGGGAGTCTTGCAAGTAAATTATAGAGAAGTTTCTTCTGACAATGGGGAAATTTAGATGCTGATTTCTTTGTCTTGTTTGAGAAAACTTCAGAGGGTTCAAGAAATCCCATGGTTTGAAAATTCCAGGTTGTTCTGCTGGTGTTGGAGGTACAAGCATGCATTGCGAGGGATCCACAACACTTCCGGCATCTCATGGTCTTCCTTGTCCACCGCTTCAACAGCGAGAATTCCCTTCTTCAGAAGTATGTCTCCTTTTCACATGAGAAAAGCTCAGCCTTACTGGTAGAAAAGGTTCTGTTCTTCCTGTCTGTGCTGCTCATTGGGTTTTCCACATGAGGTCATTTTTTCCAGGGCCTTCCCAAGAAATCAGTGTTCATGTACTCTGCAAAGGTTTGCTTCTTTTATATGGTTTAGGTCTAAAGTTCTATGGGTTGAGTTTTGATCTACTGTTAAAGGTGACTGCTGCTGCATGTGTTGAACAGATATATTTGACATCATAGCACTTGAATAGAATGAGGATGAAAGCAGGCTGAAAACATCGTGTTTCAACTGATGTGTGATGGGTTTTGACAATAACACATTCTGTTGATCTGTACCCAGGAGGGGGACACTGGCATTGCAGAAATTGTGCACACTGCTTGGTGCAGAACGAGTCTATCGTGAATTGGCAACCATTTTGGAAGGGGAGGCTGACTTGGAGTTCGCTACCATTATGGTCCAGGTCAGTTTCCTTGGGAAACTCAGCTGGTCTTCTCTATCTTTAAAGATCCTAGATTGAATGTAGGTATGTTGTGCCTGGTATTGATAAAATGAATTCATGAAGGTGGTATTTGTGTAAACAAATCTTCTGTACCAATGGTGAAATTTGGTTTAATGTGATACTGGACGGTGGGTGCAGGCACTGAATGTGATCCTTCTGACTGCACATGAGCTGTCAGATCTGAGGGCTCTTTTGAAGCAGTCCCTCATAAATTCCGCAGGCCGTGATTTATTCGTTGCACTATATTCTTCATGGTGTCACTCACCCATGGCCACTGTTAGTCTTTGCTTGCTTGCCCAGGTAATCTCTCAAGTTCTCAAACAAAGCAAGCTGCTTAGATGCACATGATGTTACAGAAGATTCAGTGCAGGTTTTGACGTGTCAGCTATCTTCTTCAGCCAAGCTCTTCAATTCCCACAAGGCCTGCAGCAATTGGATGTTTTCCAGAGTATTTTTGTGATATGTATGAACTTTGAGATGATGTTGTTTCGGAGTCTTATAGCCCTGCCCCTTGCCTTTGTTCAGGCATACCCACATGCAAGTTCAGTCATCCAGTCACTGGGAGAATCTGACATCAATGTAAATTTGCTAGTGCAAGTGGACAAGTTGGTGCGACTGCTGGAAACCCCCATCTTTTCATATTTGAGGCTGCAGGTAACTTTGCTGCACTGGATAATGAAACATCCCATCTTTGATAACATTAGAGGACAGGTTCTTTGTTTTTTTTCTTGTAACAGAGTTGTCTTTTTGTTGTGGTGATCAAGTGAGTCCACTGGTCTTATCCACTGTCCACCCATGTCCATCTCTCATTTCTAGGTATGGGAGCATGTAGAGGTGGCATGTACAGTGAGAGTCATACACCCAAGGCATGGAGTTTGAAGGTCCTGCACCACATTGAGTCAATGAACAAATGTGGGTGGGTGTGATTCATTGCAGTTGCTTGAGCCGGCTCGTTATCCACAACTTCTGAAGACATTGTATGGCCTTCTTATGCTTCTACCTCAGGTAATCAGTTCATGACCAATTAGGTGTTGTGCTTGGGTTATTGAATTTTTTCCAAGTTGAGATCCAGGGGGTTAGCTTTAACTTTTGGGTATACTGGCTTTTTCCCTGTACCCCATCAGTCTCCTCTGTTCTAGGTTGAAGTTACGTCTAAAATCCTGATGGGAGTTTGTCACCTGCTAGAACTGGGTTTGAAGTTTGAAATTGAAAGCTGGAGTATGTTCTAATAATTGACAGTGAAGTGTGGAGACATGCTATCTCCCTCATGTAGTGATCAATCTATGAATTTGTCAATGCTACAGTTTGAAGTTTAGGCAGGATAACCTTGCGAGGACTGAAGACTGACTAATTTCTTTTTATCTGTCTCTTAACAGCAAAGCTCAGCATTCAAGATTTTACGGACAAGGTTAAAGACAGTGCCAGCATACACCTTCATGCAGGCACCACCACAATCATCAAGCAGTGAGTTTCCAGGGTTGAGTGCAATTCGGCGAACAGCTTCCACAGGAGCTTACACACAAATCCTCTCCCATATACCATCCATCCCATCTGTATCTCATTTGTCTCAGCCCAGTGATGATGGTGACAGTAGCAGTGACATGAGCAATGGTGCTGTGGGCATCAATTTCTCTATGCAGTTGAAGCAATTTGAGCACATGCAGCATCAGCATCGATTGCATCGTGTGACTCAACCTCAAACCAAGGCACCCCATAAACCTCCAATAGCTCCTGTCCAGGTATGTTTCTCATGAGAGCTCTCTTCTCTTCTCAAGATTGTTTTGTATTCTTGGACCTTGCAGTTGGCATTTTGTTTCTCTTTCTTTATGTTCCATTTCTGAGTAGATTTGAGCTTGCTTTGTTGGTACTTTTTTTATCTATTTGTACCTTGCAAGCCTTCCTAGCCATATTCTGTCACATGAGCCCCTAGACTCCCAACCTTTGGCTCTCATGAACCATTTGCAGTTTCAGAAATATGATGTGATGAATGCTATGGGCTCTAACAGCAGCACAGTAGATGTTGGTAGATGCACAATGATGTCAGTGTATGAGATGGATGTAATTATCAGCTTCTCCTATTGAATGCTTTTCTGGGGATGGGGCACTGGCGGTGCAGAATGGACAAAGGAAAGAGGAAGGAACAGATTCAATAAGACTTAGAGGATCCCAAAACATTCGTGCACCGGCAAGATCATGGCAGAGCTAACAGGCTCCAGGCCAGCCCACCACCCTTGGGCCCCTCTTGTGTATCAAAATCCAATACATACGCCATTTTATGATGGCCAACGAGTTAGTGACAAAAAAATCAGTCTGCATGGGCTTTTTCCTTTTCTGTTTCCGTTCACTGTGTGATTTGTGATATGCCCATCAACAAACAGATTTCTTGAAGCACGGGTGGACATGAATGAAGACAGACAACATCATTACTGGAAATATTTGTATTGCCATGGTCCCTACCTCCCACTTTTAGATGGAGAAATTCCAGCGCTTCTAGTTGCCCTTGGAGGTGATGATGGGCAAAATTTTGGCTGTTCAATAAGGCTAACATGATGTTTCTGTCACCCTTTTGCTGCTATGGGCTTTTATAGGATAGGCTTGTTATCTACGCGGAACTTGCGAGGGGAGAAGTCTTTTGTTTGTCCCAAATATAGTCGCTTCTTGAATTGTTATCATGACATGCCCTCTCATGGTTTGTATATGGATGAGCAGAGAGGATGGTGGGATAGAATTCCAGATTGCTGCAGAGGAGGATCTCATTCTGCAGAGAAAGTGATTGGCTCTCTTAATCCTTTTGTTACAGAAATCAGCATATGAGAAAATCTTTCTTTTGCCCTTGTACAAATTACAGTGATTTATTTTTCCTGTTTGGAGATGGGCAAGTGGCATGAAACAAATTGATAAATAAACGTGTAATTGTTTTCCTTTGGACAAGGTTGCACATACACTCCAAAGTGTGCTATTTTGAAATCAGCTAGATGGAGATGTTTGAGAGAAGGTTGAAAGCAGTTGATGTCACTTCGTTGCATGGCTACATTGTGGACCTTTCACCTTCACATCCTTGATGAAGCTTTCACCAATTGAATCCCTCAGGTGTGCTCGACCCTTTACCAAACCTGGTGAAGGTGAAAGGTTGTCTCTTGCATTTCAGAATAGCATTGACATTGTCTGATACCCATAGCAGTGCCATAAGTAAGGCAATGATTTTTGTCAAAGTAATTGGTTTGCAATCCACATTTGGTTGAAGTGGAATCCAGATAATAGAATCCATGTTTGAGATTTGATTGAGAGATGCCATGATTCATTACTTGTGACGTGGCCAAAAATCCTATGTTACAAGATAGGTTATGTTTCAAGACTTATGTTGAGTAATAGAAATTTGCTTCTTGGAAAGGGAAGGTCTGAAAAGTGTATCACACCTCTGTGCCAGAGAAAGTTCATCTGCAAACATACCTTCAGAAATGCCTGAGAATTCCATGTGCCTGTAGACACTTAATGCCTGTCAAATGACAAATCTACTTTTAAGTGATATGTGGATGCTGAGTTCTGTCAATCCCTCTAGGTTTTGTGGAGGTTGATACCTCATAATGGTTTGCAAGCAACAGCATTCTCCAACAAGAGAGGACCTGCTGCCCAGCTCCTGAGATTTAAAACTTCCATGAATGATTCATACCTCTTTGCCTATAAGGTATACTGTTGCCAGCCCTTAGTATTCCAGTGTCAAGAATCATTGCTCCTTTTCCACTTTTGCAAGCAATTATTGTTGAGAATCATGCTAAAATTCTCAGATTTCAAACAACTATTGTTTCAGATTTTGTTTCCTTAAGAATAGTGCAATGTTAAGTTATGCTCAAGCATTTCTCAAGAACTTCTCTTGGTTGACATGCCCAAATTTCACTGGTCAACTGTGCTGCATACTTGTTTAGTTACTTGCTGTTTAGTTGCAGAGGAAGCTAATCCTGCAAACAAATAGACAGTTGCACATCAAATGCTACAATATTGCAAATTCACTGTAACCATGAAGTGCTCACCATAATAGCTATATCTGTACTCATGTGGTACACAGGTTTCCATGATCTCACCAGGCACACAGATAGGTATCTATAATTTTCTGAAATCAGATTTTGTTCTTGACAATTTGACAACAATTCAAGTTTGAGTGACAACTGTCCTTGAGCATAGCTGCATGCCAAATCCTGCAATCTAGTGATGCCTTCAACCCCAACAACACTGCCAGAATTCCCAAAAAGGCAATAATAAAGTGCTATCAATTGCAGGCTTACAGGCTCCTACTAAGTAATGTATAGACAATTTAGCATCAGAGACATGTTGGTATTGGACAAGAGTGCTACATGCTGCTGCTTCAAGGGCAAAAGCGAAACATTAAGTGAAAGCTTCACATGAACAGTACAAATATGCAAGCATGAGCAGAGGACATTGAGTAGTACATCCTCATAAAAAATATGTGAGATGGTGGTACAATATCCCACAGTTTGATACAATTTCTGTCAGACTTCCTCTGGTGTGAAGATCCATCAGTTTTTGGGATTGTGGTCTTTCCCAAAACCCATGAGAAGATGGGTAACCATCATGTTGCCACGACGTATCCCTTCCAAAGCACGCCCCATCAATGGTACTTTCACTGTCTCCCTGTTTTTTAATGGATTCTTATCCCACCTGTGCCAAGGCATAGAATTGGTCATGACTTTTTGTTGTTGATTGGAAGATGAAATGAAGGTTGATGAAAAACAGCTCACATGATTTGATTGTTCTGATTGCATAGTGCTTGAAACATGCCACTAGGTTATGCAACTTACACAAATCATGAGGGAGTTTTAATCTGCAAGGGGTTGTCCAATCACTAAACTTGATTACAAATTGTGTTCTATTCCCAAACCATGATCTAGACATGATGCTCCACTCAGAACTGACAGAATTGTCATCTTGGCAATGGATCCATCTGATTCCATGAGAACTAGAAGAGTCTGACAGGTATGAGACACTTACAGATCCTCATGACGCACCACTTTCCCATCTTGAACCTGGAATGGGCAAATCATGCATTTAAAAACTGTTCACTGAAGGCTAGATAGAACAAGAACATCTGAGGCAAAAAGAGTGGAAAAGTGAGCAATAGAAAGCATGCAATCTGACAGCTTTTAGAGATTAGATGCCACTCACTAAATTTGAAGAAGAAAGCTGCAAAGATGAAAAGCTTTTGTAGCACTGTGAACCTACACTGACAATGTACCTACCATGTGGGAGCCTCAGCCTGACAAAGGAATGCAACCTTGAATAAAAATATCACATTTTGTGAAAAAAAATTCAACCATACACACACCAAGTGTGCCAATTAACGCTCCAATGCTGAGGGAAGGAAGAAGATAGACCTGTAATTTGATGAGTGATACCATGTTGATAGTTTTCCCTGCCACTTTATAGCGCTGCACATTATCTATGCGGATCTGCAGGAAGAAGCCAAAGCAAGAAACCGATTGGAAATCTAAACATTCACTTCAAACCAGAAAGTTTGCTTTAGAAGTTGCCACACACAAGTTCAGTACAGGATCTGCAACCTCGAGTTGGTCAAATAACATCAAGTGTCCAGAGACATTATATATACTGTCTGGAGTCCAGCAAGAAAGCATTTGCAATCATCAGTTAAAAATCCAAAGTCTATGGATCACTATCTGTGCACATCAGAAGCACATACCTCACCAGAGCCTGGAACCGTTTCCTCCTCTGTGATTGTATAGTCCACAATCTGTGCTTCCTTAAATATCTGTGAAACCTCAGGCAAATTGTTCTTCAGCTCTAAAGGTAGAAAATCAGAACTGAATCATGATGAGACTAATGAACCTGTGTTCACAGAGAGCACATGAATGATTGGACTACCTTTGGTATGGAATAAAATGCTGACTTTATCTGTTTCACACTGCACAGACAAGTTCAAATGGATCAAATATCGCATCCTGTTCCAGAACCAACATGCAGAGAAGTTGAGAAGATGTCCTGCATTTCAGTTCAATTCTGTGTGGCAGTGGAATTGCATTTGCAGATAGTTTGTTCATAATTGCATACCATTTCAAGTTCTCCTGTGATTGTGATGGTCAAAATGGTTCACAACACCAATCTAGTTCCAGAATTCATTTGGACACTGAAAGTCT